>Ga0210040_10004150_pt1 | contig 19070 bp, 17 predicted proteins | sample CryGeyCG12114_NA_FD_185462 | JGI IMG/M metagenome (GOLD analysis project Ga0210040, IMG submission 185462) | Groundwater microbial communities from aquifer - Crystal Geyser CG19_WC_8/21/14_NA (SPAdes) (version 2) | ecosystem: Environmental > Aquatic > Deep subsurface > Groundwater | place: USA...
GACCGCCGCGCTGTCGGGCGTGCCTTCCTGACCGCGATGGTCGAGCACGTAGCGCAGCAGCGCCAGATTGCCGCCTTCCACCATCAGGCTCCAGTCAAGCGTGGTGGCGCCCGTCTCGCGCTCGAGCAATTCCTGGATCTGCAGGCGCACATTGGTGGAGAGCATGTCGCGCGGCAGCCAGACGAAAGCGAAGATGTGCCGGCCGAGCGGCGCGGTCACCAGCGCGACGCGCGGGCGCGGACGTTCGGCAAGCCCCATCATGCCGGTGGCGACGCGGGTGATATCCTCCTCGGAAAAGCTGATCACGAGGTCGTGCGGCAGCACGGTCAGCGCATGGATTAGCGCCTTGTGATCATGTCCCTGCGGATTGAAGTCGAGCCGCGCCACGATCGTGGCGAGTTGCTGGCGCAGTACCGGCACTTGCGCCGGCGAGGTGGCGAGCGCGGCGCTCGTCCACAGGCCCGCATGGACCGAGAGCGCGGCAACCCGGCCCTTCTCGTGCAAGGGGATGATAAACAGGTCGAGCGGCACGCGGCGGTGCACGCGGCTGAGCCGGTTGGCCTTGATGATCAGCGGCGCGCGACCAGGCTTGCTACGCCCGCCCTCCTTGTCATCGAGCCCGTCGAACCAGGCAAAAGCGGCCTCGTATGTCGCTTCGGCGGCGAGGTCGCGTCCGTTGCGGCGGCAGATGCCCAGCAGGTCCGAAAATCCGCCGTCGCGCGTCTTGGTGAGATGGCCGAGCTGGGTCATCATCCCGCCGCCCAGCCAGCGCAGCAACGCGGCCCCTTCCGCGTCGGAGAGCCGGTCGGCATCCTCCTCAAGGGTCTGGCGCAGCAGGGGCCAGTCGGCAATGGCGGCGCGCGTATCGGTGATCGTGTCGACGAGCTCGCTTTCGAGTGCGCGGCGCTCCCGCGCATCGACCCGCGCCGTCTCGAGATAGATCATCGATTCGCGCTTCTCGCCCGTGCCCTCGTCCTCCAGCAACGCTGCCAGCCGCCCCTGCTCGTCACGGCGGACCGGCAGGATCGGGTGGACGAGCAGATCGATCGACAATCCGCGCGCGGCAATCGCAGAGGCGACCGAATCGACAAGGAACGGCATGTCCTTGTTGATGATGGCGACGCGCATGAAACGGCGCTCGCCCTGCGCGGAGCGGATCAGCAGAGAAGCGGCGCCCTCTTCGCGCTGCGTGGCGGCTTCCAGCAGGAAGGCGGTCACCTCGTCGAGCCGCGCGTCGGACAGCGGCATTTCACCCGGCAGGATCGATTCCGCGACGCGCCGCCGCAGGATGGCAGCAAACTCGCGGTCCTTGCCCTCGAGTTGCGCCAGATCGAGGTCGGGCGGTGTCTTGTCGATGTCGCTTTCTGCGGTGGCCATCTCGTGCATGCTCCCGAAAATCTGTGTGTCTCGCCGCTCAGCCTTCCATTGCTGCGGCTAACGGCGTCTTAAGCAGAACAAACGGGACAGGCGGCGGACCGTTTCCCGTACCAGCCCAGTTACTCGCCATCGGGTGCTTAGGCCGCGACCTTGAGGGCCTCCATCGTGAGTTCGAGCGACCGGCGGCGAGCCGCAGGATCAAAGGTCGCTCCAGAAACGATGATCTCGTCAGCTCCCGTGCGCTCGGCAAAGCGGCCGATTCGCGCACGCACCGTTTCGGGCGAGCCGACGGCGCGCGCCACGCCCAGCCGCTCGAGCATGCCTTGCGCCGATGGCGGCAGTGTATCGCGGTAATTGGGCACGGGCGGCGGCAGCTTGCCAGGATCACCAGATCGCAGGCGCACGAAGGACTGGTCGTGTGATGAGGCGAGCGTCTCGGCCTCGGCGTCGGTCTCGCCGCAGATCACCGTCATCGCCGCCATTGCATACGGGGCCACGAGCGCTTCGGACGGCTGGAACTGCGCACGATAGGTGGCGAGCGCGGCATCGAGGTGGTCGGGCGCGAAATGGCTGGCAAAAGCGTAAGGCAGTCCCAGCCGCGCTGCGAGTTGCGCGCCGAACAGGCTCGATCCCAGCATCCACAAATCAATCCTCGCGCCGAGGCCCGGTGTGGCCGCGATCGGCAGGTCGAGATCGCCGGTGAGCAGCGCGCGCAATTCCAGCACGTCCTGCGGAAAATATTCGGCAGCCCGGTGCAGGTCCTTGCGCAAGGCCTGGGCGAGAATGCCCGCGGCACCCGGCGCGCGCCCGAGCCCCAGATCGATGCGCCCGGGGAACAGCGCGTCGAGCGTTCCGAACTGCTCGGCGATCACGAACGGATTGTGGTTGGGCAGCATGATCCCGCCCGAGCCGATGCGGATGGTGGAGGTCTGCTGGCCGATATGGCCCAGCACCACGGAGGTCGCACCGCCCGCTATCCCGGGGGTGGCGTGATGTTCGGCCACCCAGAAGCGCTTGTAGCCCGTAGCTTCCGCGGTTTGCGCAAGCTGGCCGGCTTCGGCCAAAGCTTCGGAAATGCCGGAGCCTTCGCGCACCGGGACGAGGTCGAGGACGGATAAGGGGATCATGGGGTCTGCTCCGTTTGGCCATCCAGCCGGGCGAGATAGGTGCGGGCGGTGGCCGCATGCGGCGTATCGGGAGCGAGCGAGAGCACCGATTGCCAGGCGGTACGGGCAGCGGCGTCCTGCCCCGCAAGCGCGGCGATGAGCCCCGCCTCAAGCCCGATCTCGGGATCTTGCGGCGCAAGCGAGGCGGCGGTGGTTATAAAGCCGCGGGCCCGGTTGAGATCGCCGCCGCGGCGCTCGAGCGTAGCGGAAAGCAGCCAGATCTCGGCCGTTTGCGGCGAAAGGATCTGCGCGCCCGCCAGCACCTCGCCCGCCTCTGCCTCGCGGCCTTCGCTCACCAGCGCCCGCGCGCGATCGGCGGCGATCTCGCCGGCAAGCTCGTTCAGGCCAGCGCCCTCGGCATCCGCCTGCGCGACGCCGAGCAGCTCGAGCGCACCGGCGAAATCCTCGCCGGCCAGCGCGGCACTGCCCGCCATGGCGCCGAGCCGGGCCCGCACCGGGCGGTCCTCCTGCAAGCGAGCATCACGGGCCGCCGTGAATGCCTGCTGCGCAGCATCCCAGCGCAGCAGGCTGGTATAGGCAAAGCCGAGGCATTGCTGCGGCAGGCTCGCAGCCTGACCGGTTGCCTCGGAAGACCAGGCGGAAGCCGTCGCGATGGCGGCGGCCGGGTCGGTCCGCGCTTGCTCGATACAGGCGGGCAGGCGGGCATCTTCAGGCGGCGGCGCGGCAGCCGCAGCCTGGGCAAAGACGAGGAGCGAGGAGAGGATGGGTGCGGATATCATCGGCATCAGTCCGCCTCCTTCAGCGTCGTCACCAGTGCATCGACGGTGCGCAGCAGCAACGCGATGTCCCCGGCGCGCGACAGGCGATGATCGCCGCCTTTCACCAATGTCACCTGCACGTCGGTTGAACGCAGCGCCGCCGAGAGGCGGAGCGAAATCTCCGGCGGAACCTCTGTATCGCCTTTGCCGTGCAGCAGGCGCACCGGGCAATCGAGCGGGATCGCGCTGCCGAGAACGCAGTGCTCCTGAGCATCCTGCCAGAATTCGGCATGGATCGGCGTCGGCTCGGAGCCGTAGGCATTCTCCCGCCGCACCGTCTCGCCCGCGAGCAGCCGCGCTTTCTCCTGCTCGGCAACGCCCCATTGCGTGAAATCGGGCGCCGGGGCGATGCCGACCAGCCCGGCGAGGCGATCTCCCAGCGCGAGACCGACCAGCAGCATGAGCCATCCACCCATGGATGAACCGACAAGGATCACCTGGCCGTTGATTCGCGCATGGATCAGCGCCAGAACTTCATCGCGCCAGCGGGTGAGCGTGCCTGTCGCGAATTCGCCCTCGCTCGCCCCGCACCCGGAATAATCGAGCAGCAGGCAGGCGCGCCCTGATGAAGTCGCCGCATCGAACAGCGCGCTCGCCTTGCTGCCGCTCATGTCCGACATGTAGCCGGGGAGGAAGACCAGCGCGGGCCCTTCGCCGGGTGCGTGGCGAAAAGCGATTTTCCTGCCGTTCGGCCCGGTATGATAGGTGAGCGAGGCCATCGAGCGACCATGTGTGCCCGCCCCTGATGACTTGCAAGCTCAGTCAGGCTGGAACAGCGCCTCTATGGCACGCCCGAAGACCTCGGCGATGCGGAATGCCAGCGGCAGTGACGGATCGTATTTGCCGGTCTCTATCGCATTGACGCTCTGGCGCGAGACGCCGAGCCGCTCGGCCAGTTCCTGCTGGCTCCAGCCATGCTCGGCCCTCAGCTCGCGCAACGTGTTCCTCATGCGCGCCACCGCACGATCGGCGCGGCGAAGCCGAATAGCGCCAGCCAGATGACGCCGATCCATTGCGGCCCCTCGGCGAATACGCCGTACACCACGAGGAATTGCCAGCAGGTAGTGATTCCCAGCGTTGCGGCGGTCGCCAGCAGGGTCTGCTTGACCATCAGCAGCCGCTGGTACTCGTCGTCGCACTCCAGCAGCAGGCGGAAGATCGCCCAGAACACGCCGCAGATCATGGCAGCGGTTAGGAAGATGAATACGCGAACGCTCAACGGTGCGCCGGCCCGTGCAACCGTCAGGCCGCCGACCAGTAAGATCACGTAGCTCGTCATGCATACGGCCACGCGAATGGAATAGCGCTTAATGTAAGCTGGCTTCGGCATGGCTCGCTCCTTCGACAGGAAGTCAAGGGTCCTTTACATTCCGGCTAGAGAGCGTGTCAAGCGTCCTGGACATTATATACTTGACAAAGCAGGCGGTGAGCGGCATCAGAAGGCATGACGAACATCACAGCTCCCCGCTTCACCGATGCCGATGCAGCCCGCGAGCACCTTGAAGCCCTGCGCTGGCCGCAAGGTCCGATCTGCCCGCATTGCGGATCGTACGATGCTAAGCGCCTCCCCGAGCAGCGTGGGCGTCCTACCAAGGCGCATCCCGAGGGCGCGATCCGCAAGGGCGTTGTCCAGTGCAACGGGTGCCGCAAGCAGTTCTCCGTCACCGTTGGCACTGTGTTTGCAGACAGCAAGGTTCCGCTCAACAAGTGGTTGTTGGCGAACCACCTCATTGTTTCCAGCAAGAAGGGCATTTCGGCCCACCAGCTGCACCGTATGCTTGGCGTCACCTACAAGACGGCGTGGTTCATGGCGCACCGCATCCGCGAAGCCATGATCTCGGTGGATGATACACCGATGGGGGGCGGCGGTGGCATGGTGGAGGTCGATGAGACCTACATTGGCCGCGTGCCCGGCGACAGCCGCATGGCGATCCACAACAAGAACAAGGTGATCTCGCTGGTTGACCGCGTGTCGGGGCGCGCCACCTCGATCGTGTTCGAGGGCCATTTCACCGCCGCCTCGATTGCGCCGATCCTCGCCAAGCACGTTGCCCCAGACGCCCGCCTTATGACCGATGGCGCGCAGATGTATAAGGCTGTCGGCAAGCGCTACGCCTCACACGACTACGTTGACCATGCTCGCGGTGAGTATGTCCGCCGCGCCGACGCCACGATCCACACGAACACCATGGAAGGCTTCTTCGGCATCTTCAAGCGCGGGATGCGCGGCATCTACCAGCATTGCGGTTCGCAGCATTTGCAGCGCTACCTTGCCGAGTTCGACTTCCGCTACACGAACCGCATTGCGCTCGGGATTGCTGACGATGAGCGCGCCGACATTGCGCTGCTCGGCATTGCCGGCAAGCGCCTGACCTATCGGCGGACTGGTCCAGTCGCAACCTAAGCATCCTGCGCTAGGGCGTAAGCGCACCTTCAAGGGAGGCGCTTACGGGACACGCTGGATGCTCCCGCCGTGGATGATCCCTGACTAGCGGGGGTTAGTGGCTTCTGAAGCGCATAAGAGCGAGCTGTGTCACAGGGCCAGGCGGAGCAGATGTGGATAAGTCCCGGACGCGGACAGTATTGAGTCCCGCCAATCAGTTAGCTGCGGTATTCTGCAAGCTGACATGATTGGGGCCGAGTCGTTACCTCGGCCCCTTTCATTCCACTAAGGTTTTCTAGCAACCGCCGGTGGACATGAGCGAACTCACCCGGACAATTTATCCGGTTTGCTTTGGAGGTCAAGGCGGTTGCGATAGTCCGAAAGGGACACGCGATGTCTGACTACAAGGTTGAATGTATCCGCCGCGACGGCTCTGATGCCGATCGTCGCATTGATCGCTTGGGAGGCCCCCAGCCTTCTGGCTCGGGGACGTGGAACGACACCATCGACAACGTCATCCGCTTCATCGAAGCCGGGCAGCACCGCTTTTGGACAAGCGTTAACGGCAAGTCTGTCTGGGTTGTTGTGAAGGTCCATCCTACGTCCCGGCGGAAGTACCTGGCAACGGAGCCGGATAGCTACCCGAACAATAACCTGCTCCATCTGCCTGAGTGCCCGTGACGAGAGCATAAGGTGACTTGAAGCTACCCGGTTGCGCCGCCCAGCACAAAGCTTGCTGGGCGGCGTAAAGGCCTGCGTGTTGGAATGGATCGGGGCCAGCGGTGAGCCGCTCTCCGATCCGCGCAAGTTCGCGCTGAACGTGGTCCATAGAGGTATTATAATACCTCTACTTTGCAAAGGCAAGAGATGTCATAATACCTCAAGTCTTGCATTGCCCTTTCCCACTATCGGGGCGCTCTAACGCCAGTCCCGGCGCCACCGATAGGTCTGCCCCGCCGACGCGGCTCACTTGACTCAGGGGGCTTCTCGTGCGGCTTTGGCGGTGTCTCCAGCATCCGCAAAAGCACCGCATTTTCTAGTGCGGTTTCCGCTTCGGACTGAGGCTTCTCGCCGGTATCTCTGTCAGCCATGCAAATGTCCCATGAACCTCTTGAACAAGTTGCCGCAGCTATCGGCCGGTCCTGCTACTGGTGGAGTAGCATCGAGATAGAGCTTCAGGAGCTTTGCTCCAACCTCGCTCGGTTCATTGACCGCAGCTTTGAACGAGAAGAGGTTTGGGAGGTCATCGCCATCTCGCTCTCGCACATGGACATTAGGCAACGAATCGCGGTTGCCAAGGCACTCGCTGCAAATGGCGTCGACCCAGACTTGTATGACTCTCTTGAGAGGTTGCTGAACCGGATCGACAATGAACTCCGAGCCGAACGAAACCGCTACATCCATGACCAATGGACCGTCCTGGATGAAACCATCATTCGCCGTCGGCAAGGCGCCAAGGTCATCCGCCCGCAGTCGCGAACACTAGAAGTTCGCCACAGCTACGACAGGGCCTACGCCTCGATCGATGAAGTGAACGACTTCGCTGAACGTCTTGCTACAGCCCTCAGCGAAGTGCTGGCGCTCAACCAAGAACTGTCCGACCTCTATCTTGAGATATGGCCGCCTGAAGAATCTGCGTCACCAGCTCACGAGAGCTAAGAAAGCTCATCTCATCATGTGACGCGTTCTGCAGGTATACCTCAAGCCCCGCGTCGATCATCGCGGGCGGAACATCAACTTCATCGCTGGAAAGCGCGCCGGCCTGTCGGGGCGATCCTGTAGCTTTCTTATGTTGCTTTGTCATGTATATAATGTCCAGCGTCCTTTCCACCTATGCGCTTGAAGCTTTGCCTCTGCTGCTCTAGGAGCCTCGCATGTCCGAAATGATCAGGATCAGCCTTCCCGACGGATCGGTGCGCGAGCTGCCAGCGGGCACCACTGCGGCCGAGATCGCCGCATCGATCGGCCCGGGTCTCGCCAAGGCCGCGCTTGCAGCGCGGGTGGATGGGACCTTGCGCGATCTTACCCTGCCGCTCGAGGCCGATGCCGCGCTGGCGCTCGTCACCGCGCGCGACGAGGCCGAAGCGCTCGATCTCATGCGCCACGATTACGCGCATGTGCTGGCCGAAGCGGTGCAGGCGCTGTGGCCCGATACGCAGATCACCTTCGGCCCTTCCACCGATGATGGCTTCTACTACGATTTCGCCCCGTCCGCCGAGCGCGGTCCCTTCACCGAGGAGGACCTGCCGGCAATCGAGGAGAAGATGCGCGCCATTATCGCCGCCGACAAGCCGCTCAAACGCGAAGTGTGGTCGCGCGAGGCGCTGATCGCCTGGTTCCGCGAGCATGGCGAAAGCTTCAAGGCCGAATGGACGGCCGAGCTGCCCGAAGGCGAGGAGCTCACGGTCTATCACAGCGGCGAGGATTGGCTCGATCTGTGCCGCGGGCCGCACCTGCCCTCCACCGGCAAGCTCGATCCCGCTGCCTTCAAGCTGACGCGCGTCTCGGGCGCATATTGGCGCGGCGACCAGAAGAACGCCATGCTGAGCCGCATCTACGGCACCGGCTGGCTCAACAAGAAGCAGCTTGCCGAACATCTCCACCGGCTGGAGGAAGCCGCGCGCCGCGACCACCGCAAGCTGGGGCGCGAGATGGACCTGTTCCACTTGCAGGAAGAGGCGCACGGCTCGGTCTTCTGGCACCCCAACGGCTATCGCATCTGGCGGGAGCTAGAGGCCTACATGCGCCGCCGCATGGATGGCGCCGGCTACCAGGAGATCAAGACCCCGCAATTGATGGATGCACGTCAGTGGGAGCAGTCCGGCCACTGGGGCAAATATCGCGAGAACATGTTCGTCATCCCCGACGAAGTGCCCAATTCCGCCGATGAGGGTGCGCTGGTTTCGGCCGATGCGCAGTGGATGGCGCTCAAGCCGATGAACTGCCCGGCGCATGTGCTGGTGTTCAAGCAGGGCATCACTTCTTATCGCGACCTGCCGATCCGTCTCGGCGAAATGGGCTGCTGCCACCGCAACGAGCCGCATGGTGCGCTGCATGGCCTGATGCGCGTGCGCCAGTTTACGCAGGACGATGCGCATATCTTCTGCACCGAAAGCCAAGTGGTCGAGGAGGTGCAGGCGTTCTGCCGCCTCGCCGACAGCGTCTATCGCGACTTCGGCTTCAAGTACGAGATCAAGCTCGCATTGCGCCCCGAGCAGCGCTTCGGTTCGGACGCGGACTGGGATAAGGCCGAGGAAGAGCTGCGCCGCGCGGTGCACGATGCTGGCATGGCCACGCCCGAATTCGGCTGGGAGGAATTGCCGGGCGAAGGCGCCTTCTATGCTCCCAAGCTCGAATGGCACCTCACCGATGCGATCGGCCGCACCTGGCAGGTGGGCACCGTCCAGTCCGACCGCGTCCTGCCCGAGCGGCTGGATGCGAGCTATGTCGGCGAAGATGGGGAGCGGCATCGCCCGGTGATGCTCCACCGCGCCATTTTCGGCAGCTACGAGCGCTTCATCGGCATTCTGATCGAGCATTATGCCGGACGCATGCCGCTATGGCTGGCACCGACCCAGGCGGTAGTGGCGACGATCGTCTCCGATGCCGACGATTACGCGGAAATGGTGCTGAAGCGGCTGCAGGCGGCGGGTCTGCGCGCCGAGAGCGATCTTCGCAACGAGAAGATCAACTACAAGGTGCGCGAGCATTCGGTAGCCAAGGTCCCGCACATGCTGGTGGTCGGCAAGCGCGAGGCGGAGGAAGGCACCGTGGCGCTGCGTACATTGGGCGAGCAGGCGCAGGAAGTGCTCTCGCTCGACGAGGCAGTCGCGAGGCTCGCCGCTGCGGCCATTCCGCCCGACCTCGCCTGAAACAGCTTCGGCGCGGCTGCTCGAGGCGATGAGGCGAGCGGGCCGGAGCGCGCATTAGGCAATCGGAAAGTGGTGCTCCTGCGGCGCGTGAGCGGCAGGCATGGTCTGTAACTAAGGAAGCGGCAGGTAAGCCCGCTCTAAAACGGGAGCGGGCGATCCGCAGCAGCCAGCGCGCCGGCACAGGCCAGCACGATCGCCAATCGCGCGATCGCTTCGACCTGACCGGCGAGCCGCTCAGCAACAGGGCCCCTGATCCAACTCTGACAGAGGAGGTCTCGGCTCATGCAGACCGAATACACAGCCAGATGCTAACGAAGGGTTAAGCCGCCTCGCTCTCCACCAGCGGCACGTGCTGGCTGCAGCAATGAAAGCTGCCGCCGCCGGTGAGCACCGCATCGGCCCGCACGCCCACCGCCGCACGGCCGGGGAACATGTCGCCGATCGCGGCCACCGCCTCCTCGTCATGCGGCGTGCCGTAGATCGGCACCACCACCACATGGTTGCAGATGGCGAAGTTCATGAAGCTGGCCGGCTCCACGATATCCCCTTCGCCCATGCCGCCGGGGGAGGGCACGTCCCGCACCGTCAGCCCGAACGCGCGCGCTGTCGCACGGGCATTCTCGTACACCGCCGCATTGGGATCGTCGGCCCCACTCGCCACCGGCAAGGCCAGCGTGCCGGGTGCAATGAAGCGCGCGAGGTTGTCGACATGGCCATCGGTGTGGTCGCCCAGCAATCCCTCGCCGAGCCAGCAGATCCGCGTAAAGCCGAGGTCGCGCGCCAGCCGCTCCTCGATGTCGGCCTGCGACAGGGCGGGGTTGCGATTGGGGTTGAGCAGGCATTGTCTGGTCGTGATGACAAGGCCCGTGCCATCGGTGTCGATGGCTCCGCCTTCGAGGATCCAATCGGCCTTCGGGCTATCGAATCCGGCTTCGCGGGCGAGCGACAGCCCGGTTTCCTGGTCACCCTCCATCTCGTATTTGCCGCCCCATCCGTTGAAGCCGAAACGCTGGGCGCGTCGCGCGCCATCGGGGCCGAGCAGCGTCAGCGGGCCGGTATCACGCAGCCAGATATCGCCATAGGGATGCCGCTCCAGCTTGACCGCGCCGCTCACCAGCCGCCTGGCGCGCGCCTCGGTGGCGGCGTCGCGCACCACCAGGCGCACGTCCTGCCCCGTCTCGGCCACCGCATTGGCAAAGGCGGCGACCTGCTCCTGTGCTGGCAGCAGATCGTCCACCCACAGATCGGCCGCATGCGGGAAGCCGATCCAGATCCATTCCTGCGGCGCCCATTCGGCGGGCATGCGCCAGTGCCGCTGCGTGTCGCTCAACCCGGCCATTGCTCAGCATCCTCCGGCTGGTGCGCAGGACCGGTCGCGCACGGCGCGAAACTCGTCTCCTGCCACCCAATTGGGCCATTCCGCGCTGTCGCCCAGCATCCGGCCGATACGGTAATACAGAGCGAGGTCCTGCATCACGCCGCCCCAATCCCATTGCGGGTCGTACTCGTCTCCGGGCGCATGATAGGCCTCCTCGTTGTACCGGGCGTGCCAGGCTGCACCTGCCGCAACCCCGCCTTCGACGAGGTCGTCACCGGGCTTCACGTAGATCATCGGCACGCCGCGCTTGGCGAGGCTGAAATGGTCCGAGCGATAGTACCGCCCGGCCTCGGGATTGGCATCGGGGCTGGCGACGCGTCCGCCTTCCGCCAGCGCGCGTGCCAGATATGTATCGAGTTCGCTCTTGCCGCCGCCGATGACGTTGACGTTGCGCGCCTCGCCCATTGTGTACAGCGCGTCCATGTTCACCCCCCCGACCGTGCTGGCGAGCGGGAAGACCGGGTCGGCGCTGTAATATTCAGAGCCCAGCAGGCCCGATTCCTCGCCCGTCACAGCCAGGAATACCTGCGTGCGCGTTGTCGGGCCGGCCTTGGCATGTGCCTCGCCCAAGGCGACCAGAGCGGCGGTGCCGGTCGCGTTGTCGATCGCGCCGTTGCAGATGTCGTCGCCATCGGCAGCGGGCGTGCAGCGGCCGAGATGATCCCAATGCGCGGTGTGGAGGACGTATTCGTCCGGCCGCTCGCTGCCGGGCAGGATGCCGATCACGTTCTTGGAGGCGAATCGGCGGATCGCATTATCGAAACTGGTCGAAACCGTCAGACCCAGCGGAATGGGCTCGAAGCCGGGGCGAGAGGCGGCCTCGCTCAGTTCGGCCAGATTGCGGCCGGCTGCGCGGAGGATCGCCTCGGCCACCGGCTTCTGCACCCAGCCATTGACCTTGGTCTGGTCGGCCCCGCCATCGGCGCGCTGCGCATAAGCCTGCGGGCCGCTCCACGAGCTTTCGACGACGCCCCAGCCATAGGAAGCGGGGAAGGTGTCGTGAATGATCAGCGCGCCCGCCGCGCCTTGCCGCGCAGCCTCCTCGAACTTGTAGGTCCAGCGCCCGTAATAGGTCATCGCCTGACCGTTGAACGGACCTTCCAGTGTCTCGGCCTGGTAATCGGCGTCGTTGACCAGGATCAGCGCCGTCTTGCCGCGCATGTCCAATCCGGCATAATCGTTCCAGTTCTTCTCCGGCGCGACGATGCCGTAGCCGACGAACACGAGTTCACTGTCCGCCAGATCCGTGCGCGCTTGCTCGCGGTAGGAGACGCCGACCCAGTCGGTCCCGTGGGTGAAGGAGAGCGGCTCGCCATCCTCGGCGCCCGTGATCGTCAGTGGCGCATGTCCGCTTCCGGTGATTTCCACCAGCGGTACGTCCTGTACCCAGCTGCCATTATTGCCCGGCTGGAGCCCGGCGGCGGCGAAGCGCTCGGCCAGATAGGCCACCGTCTTGTCCTCACCCGGCGTACCCGGCTCGCGACCTTCGAATGCATCGGACGACAACGTACGCGTGACCTCCCGCATGGTCTCGAGCGAGATCATGGGCGCCGCGGGCGCACTCGCGCTGTGCGGCTGGGGAGCAGCGGCGCATGCGGCTAGCGAGCAGGCGATCGAAGCGAGGGTCGGGACGCGCAGACGCGAGAGCCAGGACGGAGCGGTAAACTTCATGCCCCGCCCATGGCAAAGCGCGCCTGTCTGTTCAAGCGACGCGCTTGCCTCATGCGGCGCATGCGGGCAGTCAGGGCAGCATGGTGGAGGGCAATTGGCAGAGCGCGATCGCGCGGGCGCGGGCACATTCGCCCTTCCTCGCGCGGGCGATGGGACGGCTGCCCGACATCGCTGCCCTGTGCGCCGAAGGCCGGGGCGAGGAGGCGATCGCCGCGGCGCGCGAACAGGCACAGCTTGCCGATGCGGGGATTGCGCTCCGCGGCGAGCGCCTCGGCCTGGCGCTGGCGCTGGGCCTGGGCGATCTGGCCGGCGCCTTTCCTCTCTCGCGGGTGATGCGCGAGCTCAGCGACTTCGCTGACCGGGCGCTCGATCGCGCAATCGGCGCCGCCATCGCGCGGCGTGTGCCGTCCTTCGATCCCGCCGAGCCCAGCGGCTTCACCGCCATCGCGCTCGGCAAGCAGGGTGCGGGCGAGCTCAATTACAGTTCCGACATCGACCCGATCCTGCTGTTCGACCGCGCCACGCTCCCGCGCCGCGAGCGCGACGATCCGGGTGAGGCGGCGCAGCGTTACGCACGCCACATCGTCGAACTGCTCGGCACGCAGACTGCCGATGGCTTTGTCTTTCGTGTCGACCTGCGGCTGCGCCCTTCATCCGAAGTCACCCCGCTGGCGATCTCCTTCGCCGCGGCGCTCAGCCATTACGAAAGCTCGGCGCTCGCCTGGGAACGTGCCGCCTTCATCCGCGCCCGCTCCTCGGCAGGCGACGTTGTGGCGGGCGAGGCGTTCCTAGAGCACATCCGCCCCTTTGTATGGCGCAGCAGCCTCGATTTCACCGCCATCGAGGAGATCCGTCGTCTCACCGCGCGTATCCGGGAAGCCTATGCCGGCCCGCGCGAGCCCGGTCCCGGCTTCGATGTGAAACGCGGGCGCGGCGGCATCCGCGAGATCGAGTTCTTCGCCCAGACCCACCAGCTCGTTTATGGCGGGCGGCTGCCTTCGCTCAGGGTAAGGGGCACGCGCGCCGCGCTCGACGCCCTCGCTGCCGAATCGATCATCGCCGTGGACGAGGCGCACCTGCTGGGTGAAGCCTATGACCGGCTGCGGGTGGTGGAGCATCGCCTGCAGATGGTCGAAGATCGCCAGACTCACACTTTGCCCGAGCAGCGGGAGGCGCTCGACAATGTCGCCCGGCTCGACGGTTTGGCGGAGGGCGCGGCGCTGCTGGCGGAACTGCGCGAGCTCTGCGGCGAGGTCGCCAGCTTGTACGACGATTTGCTCTCCGCCGGCGATCGCCCGGCCGGCAAGGGCTTCGCTCCCGAGCAAGCGATCGACGCAGGCTTCGCCACGCTGTTCGCCGAGCGGGTCGGCGCCTGGAAGGGCAGGGTCCGCGCGCTCACCAGCAAGGAGGCGCTGCTCGCCTTCGATGCGATCCAGCCCGATCTACTCGCCGCGCTGGCGGCTGCGCCCGATCCCGAGCGTGCGCTCAACCGCTGGGAAAACCTGCTGGAGCGCCTGCCGAGCGCAGTCAACCTGTTCCGCCTTTTCGAGCAGCGGCCCGGCCTGCTTGCCCAAGTGCTGCGTGTGCTCACGCTTGCCCGCCCGCTCGCCGACGAGCTTGCCCGGCGCGTGGACCTGCTCGATGCGCTGATCGACCATAGCGCGCTCGACCTGCCCGGCAGTGTGGCCGAGCTCGCCCAGCGCATGGCCAGCCACGGCACTGTCAGCCCGCAAGGGGGCGATTACGAATCGCGGCTGGACCGCATCCGCCAGGTCGTCGGCGAGGAGCGCTTCATGCTCGGCGTCCAGCTGATCGACGCCCGGCACGATCCGCTGGAAATCGCCGAAGGGCTCAGCCGGGTAGCCGAGGCTGCGCTGCTGACCGGAGCCGCGCTGGCGACCGAGGAATTTCGCGCCGCGCATGGCCAGATCGAAGGATGCGACTTCCTCATCCTCGGCCTCGGCCGGTTGGGCGGCGGGGCACTGACGCACGAATCGGACCTCGACATTGTTTACCTGTTCACCGGCGGGATCGGCGGCGAATCGGATGGGCGCCGGCCGCTGACCGCCTCGCTCTACTTCAATCGCCTGGCCGCCCGGGTGACCACGGCGTTGAGCGTGCCCACCGCCGAGGGCGCGCTTTACGAGATCGATACGCGCTTGCGCCCCCAGGGGCACCAAGGTCCTCTCGCGGTGAGCGTGGAGAGCTTCGCGCGCTACCAGTCGCACGATGCCTGGACCTGGGAGCACATGGCGCTCGCCCGCGCGCGTCCGCTCTACGGTCCACCTGCGGCGCGCGAGGAGCTCGCCGCGGCCATCCACACCATCCTGTCGCGTCCGCGCGATGGCGGGAATCTGCGCACCCGGGTGCTAGCGATGCGCGCCGAGATGGCGGCGCACAAGCCGCCGCGCGGGCCCCTGGACGTCAAGCTGCTGCGCGGCGGGCTCGTCGACTGCGAGTTCATCGTGCATTACCTGCAATTGCGGGAGGGGATCGCACTCGACCCGGCGGTAGACATCGCGATCGTCGAACTGACCAATGCCGGGTTGCTGCCGGCTGATTACGCCGATCATCACGCGGTGCTGACCCGCTTCCTTGTCGCTGCACGGCTGCTGATGCCCGACGGCGTCCTGCCGCCGCCCGCCGCCGCCGAGGCGCTGGCGCGCGCATGCGCGCAGACCGATCTCGCCGCGCTCTTGCGCTCGGTGCAGGAGGCACGGCAAGGCATCGCGCAATGCTGGGCCGATCTGTTCGGCGAGGCGCTGGAGATCGAAGCATGAGCCCGCAAGCGGACATTGGAGACAAGCTGCCCGACATCGCCATGGAGCTGGCCGATGGCGGCGAGACCAGGCCTGCCGACTTTCAAGGCACGATGCTCGTCCTCTTCTTCTATCCCAAGGACAACACGCCAGGCTGCACGGCGCAGAACATCGACTTCACCGCGCTGAAGCCGGAGTTCGATGCCGCCGGTGTGGCGCTGCTCGGCGTCAGCAAGGATTCGCCGGCCAAGCACCGCCGGTTCGCGGCGAAGCACGCGCTTGCCGTCCCGCTGGCGAGTGATGGGGCGGAGGGCGGAATGTCCGACGCGCTCGGCATCTGGACCAGCAAGAGCATGTTCGGCCACGCCTATATGGGGATGCAACGCACCACGTATCTGGTGGACGAGGAGGGCCGGATCGTGCGCGTCTGGCGCAAGGTGAAAGTGAAGGGCCACGCGGCCGAGGTGCTGGAAGCGGCGCGCGCCCGTTGAACCAGCTGCTGTGAGCGAAGCGGCGTGAACGAGCTGGGGCAAGCGGTCCGCGATGCGCTGCTCACGCCTGACCCGCGCGCGAAGGTCATGGCGACGCGGGCGCTCGTGCGTGCCTGGCGCAGCGGACGGCTCACACCTCGCTTCACCATGCCGATGCCCGAGCGGCCGGCCTGGCCCGCCGGGCTCGACTTGCGCCCTGCGCGCGACATGCCCCGGCGCGGGCGCGGCGGATCGGACAGCAACCGCGTCGCTCTGTGGCATTCGATCGCGCATATCGAATTCGTCGCCATCGACCTGGCGCTCGACATGGCCGGGCGATTCGGCGGGGAGATGGGCGCGGGCGCGGATTTCGTAAGCGATTTCCTGTCCGTCGCGGCTGACGAGGCGATGCATTTCGCGCTCATCAACCGACATCTGGCGCAGCTTGGAAGCTTCTACGGAGCGCTTCCAGTGCATGACGGCCTGTGGGAAGCTTCCCACGCGACACGTCACGACGTCGCGGCGCGACTGGCGATCGTGCCCATGGTCCTCGAAGCGCGCGGCCTAGACGTGACCCCCGCCATGATCCTGCGCGTTCGCGGGCAGGGAGATGAACGGGGCGCCCGTATCCTCGAACGAATTCTTGCCGATGAGATTCGCCACGTCCGCACCGGTGTGACCCACTTCGAAACAGTCGCGCAATCGCGTGGCCTCGATCCGCGGACCTGCTGGACCGCCATGGTGAACGCTCACTTCGGCGGATCCCTAAAGGCTCCTTTCAACGACTCAGCGCGTTGCGCAGGCGGTTTACCGCGCGACTTCTACGCCGCTCTTGCGTGAACGCCCTACCTCTGGAAGCTTACCAATGCACGAGGCGGTTGGGGGGTTCCAATTGCCAGCACCTTGGACCGGAAGATTGCTGGCGGCACGTTGCCGTTATCTTCTCCGGTCTCGTGGAACCGCTCGCACAAGCGCGCGGCAATAAAGGGATCGCATGATCGTCAAGCTCGCTAGCACCGTACTCGCCGGCCTCGCCTTCATGGCCGCGCCAGCAATGGCCGAAGATAACCTGATCACCAGCCCCGCCGAAGGCATCATCCAGGTCGAGAACGTGGCAGCCACTGGACAGGCGGGTTCGACCGCCGAGTTCCAGGATCTTTTCGCCAGCTGGGAAGCGCTCGACGAGGGTGGCGTGGCGAGCATGGACGGCACCATCATCCCGGCGCCCCGCATCGGCGTATCCGTTCCTTCGAGCGTGCCGCTCGTTGGCTTCAGGATGAGCAGCAGCTACGGCATGCGTAACCATCCGGTCCTCGGCCAGCGTCGCAAGCACAATGGCGTGGACCTGGCCGCCGCATCGGGCACGCCCGTCTACGCAACCGCCGATGGCATGGTTGGCAAGGCCCAGTACTGGGGCTCGTACGGCAATTACGTGCAGATCGAGCATGGCGGCGCGCTGCAGACCCGCTTTGGCCACCTGTCCTCCTACACCGTGCGCATGGGCGACATGGTGAAGAAGGGCGATCTCATCGGCTATGTCGGCTCGACCGGCCGTTCCACCGGCCCGCACCTCCATTACGAAGTGCGCGTGCAGGGCGAGCCGGTCGATCCGCGGCCCTACATGGTGACCGATCTTGCGCTCGCCGAGAACGGTGCGGGCGTTGGCGGTCCGGAGGAATGATCCGGGCCTGACAGCCTCGATTTAAATAGGGCGGCCCAGAGCCGCCCTTTTCGTATCTGCCGATCAGCTGGTCAGCGCGTCAGCCGGCAAGAAGGCGGGTGGCGATCGCGCGCACGTCCGCGCCCAGGTCTTCCCGCTCGAGCGCGAGCGCGAGCGTGGCCTCCACGAAGCCGAGCTTGCTGCCGCAATCGAAGCGGCGTCCTTCGAATGTAACTGCGTGGAACGGCTGGCTGCCGATCATCTTGGCCATTGCGTCGGTCAGCTGGATCTCGCCGCCGGCACCCTTCTCCTGCGTCTCCAGCATCCGCATCACCTCTGGCTGGAGGATGTAGCGGCCCGAGACGATCTTGTTGGATGGCGCCTCGGCTGCCTTCGGCTTCTCGACCAGGCCGGTAACCTCAGTCAGGGCACCATTCTCGGCGCCGGGCTTGATGACGCCATAGCTGGAAACCTCCTCCTGCGGCACTTCGAGCACCGAGATGAGATTGCCGCCGACCTCGTTATAGGCCTCCACCATCTGCGCCATGCAGCCGGGCTCGCCCACCATCAGCTCATCGGGCAGGAGAATGGCGAACGGCTCGTCGCCTACGACAGCGCGCGCGCACCAGATGGCATGGCCCAAACCCATCGGCACTTGCTGGCGCACGGTGATGAGGTTGCCGGGCGTGAAGCGCGTCGGCTCCAGCGGGGCCAGGCTCTTGCCGCGTTCCGCCATGGTATGCTCAAGTTCGAAGGCGATGTCGAAATTCTCGACCAGCGCGGTTTTGCCGCGACCAGTGACGAAGATCATCTGCTCGATCCCCGCCTCGCGCGCCTCATCGATGGCGTACTGGATCAGCGGCCGGTCTACGATCGGCAGCAATTCCTTGGGAATCGCCTTGGTGGCAGGGAGAAAACGCGTGCCAAGGCCCGCGACGGGGAAGACCGCTTTGCGGATCGGCTTCTTTTCGCTCATGCAGCAACCTTTGCCGGGAGCTTGCGGCAAGGTCAACTGGCTCTGAAGTGCCGGGAGAGTAGCCTCGATATGCTATTGTCAGTACTTGCGAGAACTTTCGTCCGAGCCGCGCGTTCAGCGGCCAAGAAAGGAAGGTGGCAGAATGGCTTTGCTCAGACTCGCAGCGCTCGGAGCGCTTGGATATGCCGGTTACAAATATTACGAAAGGTCGCAGCAGAGCAACCAGGCGTTCGCGCCGGGTCAGGCGGGTGGCTCCAATTTCTCGCAGGTGCGTGACGCTGGGCCGCACGCAATGGCGGACAAGCCTGCACGCGAATGGACCCCTGCTGACGAGCAGAGCGATGAAAGCTTTCCCGCAAGCGATCCGCCTGCCAATTACTGATTGAGCCGACGTGCGCCGGGCGGCCTTCGTGTGCCGCCCGGTAGGCTCGGTCTCCAGCTTCGCGAAAGTGTTTTATTGCACGAGGCTGAGCGGCTCGCCACATCGATTCGTGGCGACCGGCTTGCGTCAGCCGCGCCCGGCTAGGTTGCGGTGACCAATTTTCCGGTTCGACTCGGGTGTGAAGGCTCGCATTACCG
>Ga0210040_10004151_pt1 | contig 19066 bp, 16 predicted proteins | sample CryGeyCG12114_NA_FD_185462 | JGI IMG/M metagenome (GOLD analysis project Ga0210040, IMG submission 185462) | Groundwater microbial communities from aquifer - Crystal Geyser CG19_WC_8/21/14_NA (SPAdes) (version 2) | ecosystem: Environmental > Aquatic > Deep subsurface > Groundwater | place: USA...
TAGTAGTTTTCGATAATATGAGCTCAAAGTGAGCACAAAATCCAGAATTTGGGTTTTAAAAATTCAATTTTGACAAGTATGGGCTGACCTGGTAAATGTGTTGATTGGTTACTATAGAAAGACCTTGATTAAAATAATAAATCGTGCTATTAATTTATAACAGATATTTCAGAAAATGCCGTTCACTGAGAAAACCTTATCCAAAATTTCTCCGTCTAGCAGCCCAGCATTGCCTGAAATTCTAGTGGACAGTAGCTCTATCAGCTCTTTGTCTTCATCACCATTTGCACCGCCAGCAACCCCCGAGCCATATGTTCCAGCTTTGTTTCGTAAATTTTATCATAAGCTGTTCAGAATCAACATGAAAATATCTTTGATCGCAGGGCTGCTTTCATTCTTCCTCATAACGATGTTTTTGTTAACATATGATTTAAAAGTAATTGCAACACTAAATACAACAACTTGCCAAATACAACTTATTTCAACTTCTAAATTACGATAAAGTTGTAATATTTTATGATAGCAGGTATAATTAACTTTATCATACAAATTCAAGACCAAAAATTCCCTATCAAACGGGTTAGAAGTTACGTTTTTGTATTAACGTAACAATATGGCTTGATAAGAAGAATAGTACTCCGTTTTAATGAAAATTTTTTCAGGGCAGGGAGACATTTCGGAAAAAAAGTTATGCAATGACTCTAACGACGCTAATCTCAAAATCTCGAAATGACTAATTATAACCAATATATTAAAAGGCAGGCTAAGCAAGCACTGTATCAATGTTAGTGGCACATCGCACACACAATGATCTAAAAAACCACGATAAATAGTAATATGTGGGATTAAATCCAGCAAAAAAAAAGAGCACATGAAATTTATGGGTCCGAAATAATAGCTAAATGTCAAAAAAAAACGTAATATGCGCATCAAAAAAAATCCTATACTCAAGTCCATTTTTTTCCGCATTAAAGACTAACTTACCAAAAAAGCCGGCTGAGATTAGCCCAGAAAAACTTGGCATTGCCACAGCTTCCCTTTCGGCTGCAGCTGCGGGAGCGTGACTGGAGCATGGGGTGGGCGGGGGGGTTGTGGTCTTGGGGCAAAAATGCCCCTGTCCAGGGTATACCTCTCCACCGAAATGTACTTCCTAGAGTAGAGGCAATTTCCCTTCTCCTCCAAGAAAACGCATCCATTTGCGATGCACTCTATGCACCGCCCGACAAATTCCATGCATTTTGTGTATGAACCTGAAATTAAAATAAAAAATAATTTAAATTCATTAGCAAGTATTGAATAATTTTAAAAAGTAAAAATATTAAATACACTCACTGGCCATTTTAAAACATCAGCAATAATCGAAATTTAGAAAAATGAGTACAGTCTGCAGCAACAAAGAAGATTCACCTATGAGTGATCATGTGCGCCAATTTTTTTCTGATTCGTGTATCATGTGTGGAAAATACATTCGTTCCAGTTGATTAGTCATAGTATGGGTAATTTACAATCTTAATATAGCTTTCACAGGGGTAAAAACTAATTCTGCGGAAAAAATTTACAGTTTAGTTAAAAATAATTTTTTTCAAATGTCAGCAGACAAAATACCGGATCATTATCAAAGTATTGTAGCGACATTATTTAATACTCTTATCGTTTAAATTAACACCCTCGAATGATTAAAATAATGTACTCCGCATTAACAATAACTTTCGGTAGATTTAGTTTTTATCCTGTATAAAGTACATGTATTGAAAATAGAGTTAAAAAATTTAGTTGGAGCCAGGAATCGAGCCCGGGTAGTTTCGCTAACATGGCTACTCCCCAGAACCATTTCTCCACCAGGCTCCATTAAGGAACCTTAGATTTTAACTCTATTTTTATTCCAATTTGTTATTCTACTGGAATGGTTACCATAGAATGAGCGCCGCAATCTGCTGTGATTCGCATTCGGTACATTTCGAAAGAAACGAATAATGTCGTCAGAGTCTACCAGGAAATAGCGAATTAGCGAATTAGTGAAGTTTATTAGGTGACGACCTGTACTTTTTGAAATTTATTAGATTTAGTTTTTATCCTGTATAAAATACATGTATTGAAAATAGAGTTAAAAATTTGGTTGGAGCCAAAAATCGAACCCGGGTAGTTTCGCTACACGGCTACTCCGTGTGCAGTGTCTTCCGTGTGCTTTGGGGTCAACTTTGTTCTTCGATCGTATCAAAAATAGTCCAAAATGGAAAATGATTTCTCCGCGTCAGCACTATTCGATGGTAGTACAAGGACTATTTTTAGTAATTTAAGTATATCTTCACCCAAGCCAATATCTTTGTTCAAATAATAGGACCAAAAAAGGCTTGGGTTCTTGCCGTTTTCAAATATTTTTTTTGGGCAATATGACGGCTCTTCAGTTATCAAATGCCGAAGCACTTTTTTCCATTGACAAATTGATGCATCCGGATCAATATTGAACCTATTAGCCAGGTTCATGATTTCTTGTTCTCCATAGGACGCCATGTCTATTTCACGGTCTCGCATCTTGACCGGATTGACGACTTCAAAGTCTTCCAAGTCTCCTTCGGGAAAATAATCCTCAAACTGAAATTTAAGTCGATCTAGAAATTATTTGTCATTTTGTTGAAAGCATTAGCACTGCCATTCGCATCTAAAGAAACACCGAAACATTTAGGTCCGATTGTAAAAAATTCATCTACGGTGCAGGGAGAAGACGGACACACGCAATTTTTAAATAATTTTCACATATGAGGGAATTTTACGGTATCTTCAAGGTGCGCATTTATGTAGTGAAACAAATTCTGTCTGATTGGCTCCTTGCCTATTAAGACTCCGGCTGAGGCTTGCATTGTTACTGAGAACTGATTGATAGCCTCCAACACATCCATGAGAAAATAAAGAAAAGCAAAAAACTTAGGTGTTTGAAGTTTCTTCAATAATCCTGGGGCTTGTGAAATCTTGTCTTTGAAGTTTTCCGGATCTGCTGCAATTGCTTCCAAATAAATTGCTAGGAGTTCATACAAGCGTGTAACTTTTTTGATTGTTTCATATTCTGAAGCAACCTATCTGATCTTGTAGATATAGGTGAGCACCACACCCTCCACGTCAAGAGTCACTGCTTGTTCTCTGAGGAAATTCATCCTTTTATGTGAACTGGTATAAAAGCTGTAAATCTTATTAAGATACGGCGGAACGAGGTTTAAATCTCTCTTGGTCCCTGACAGTGCTTTACCAAGAGCTAGCTGCATACGATGAGGCATGCAATGCATGCCATATAACTGTCTTTTGCAGTGGTCGTTTTTAAACTGTCGGGAACAAAACCTTCGGTGAGAGCTGTACACCGACTGAGAGATTTTTCGGGGCTCAGCATAGATTCTTACTCTCTTAGCATGTAATTTTTCTCCTTGAGTTGAGGGCCCATCTCTTCATACATAGGGCATTGCAATTCATTGCTTCGTCTTGCAAACACGATGCAATCTTTTGTGAATCCAGCAACGTATTCATATTGAGAAGTTTCAATTAATAGTGTGCCAAAAGTAAAAGAAACGGCGTTGTATTCGAATCGGGTATCGGGCTATTAGAATGTTTATTCAGGAGCTTAAGAAATGAACATCGTTTACAGTGGACTTACCGGAAAATTTTGACGAGTTAACAAGTCTAGACGGTAAAGTTTAGAATAAGTAAAGTTTAGAATAAGTTTAGAATAAGTAATCTAATGTTTTATTATGATAGCTTGTAGTACGTTTAACCTATTGACAAATATTACACATAAAAAGCAACAAAATTTATTTAAACCTCAAGTAATAGTGTTCAGATCAGTCATCAAAAGCTGTTCTAAGAACTCATGTGGAGTTGAGGGTTTACCGTATTCTTGCTCACTCACTACTTTGGATTCCCAGTTTGTTCCTATCATTCTCATGTGTGAAGATAATACTGAAAATTAGTTTCAGGATTCCGTGCTAGTTAGTTTAAGTTAGTGGTTCAGTTGCGAAATTTTCTTTCAAGGGTTAGGTTCGGATTGTTAATAAAACATATCTAAAGAGATAATTAAATATGTTTGGTCCTCATAAGATGTAATGGGGGTTGTGGTAGGGCTTGGAGTAGATGCTGTCGTGCTTGGAGCCCGGCACTCCATTCCAGGACCAAAATTAGCGTGTACTTCATTTTAAAAATATGAAGGGTCCGTTCTGCACGAGCCGATACCATTCTTGGAAATCCCGAAAAAACAGTTTTCCATGACACATGATTGACATTCCAGATTGCTGGGACAATCTGTAAAACAAAGTAAAAAAATCAAGTTGTGGTATCCGTATAAGGTAAGGCTCACCTGAAGGACAAGAGATGCAATAAACAATTCAAATGTGAAAAAAAAGAAGAGAAGAATAGAGGTGTTGGTGCAACTGGTGCTCACATCATGGGATGCACGTTTAATGCTATAGCCCGACTCTTGTACCCCGTTACCCCGGTGCTCGTGAATACCCCTAATCTAATCTGGGGTACGGTAAGTTTCTAAAATGTGATCAACTACTCCACATTAGGCTGTTTTTGTAACCATTGACTTTTGCTTTATCACATTTTAGAAACTTGTTGCACATAAGAGGTGGTTTATTGAAATGTTGTCAGGTTTTAAAACTTAATCTTACGAGGGATGGCAAGGGCCAATGTGCTAGGCTAGTCAACATAGTTAGTAGACTAACGCGACACGAAATGATTGCATACAATGGATTACAGAAGTGAGGGCCTCGTACTAAGAAAGCCGACGGTCTAAAAAACGATGCAGTAATAATACATAATGTTGATAAGATAGTTGTTGGTAATGTTGATAGTAATAGTACATATTGAATTAGATTTCTAATACTCATTCCGGTAATCAGGTTTACATGCATACCGCCAACTCAAAAGTCTTGGAACAAACGTATTTTTGTTATCAACCACTCCAACTACTGATTCACTCTTCATTCGGTTTAAATGCTCATTTCAAGAATTTTTTACAATTTTAGGAGAAATGTAGCAGGAATGGCAAATTTGGGGAATTGGAATAATCATACGTTTGTCTCATTTAGAGCCCATTTAACCATAAAAGTAAACAGTGACCGCTGTTTCACAAAGGTTTTGTAAATTTTTAACAAAAACAAGCATTGTCACTAAATCTTTACATTTCTAACAACTAATCAACGAAACCAGTACATTACGGTAAATCAGCGATGGCTCAACTTTTTTCGGCATTATATTTCTCATAGTAAATTTTGAAGATTGTGTTGATTGTAAAAAACTAAATCGAAGTTTTTGCAATGAAATTACCTGTCATCACGATGGAAAATTGAATGGCTAGTAGAATCAAAACTTTTAACTTCATTTTCACTTTAGGATCGTGTGAAAATCTATGTTCTATATTTTCAAATTAACTTGACCATCAAGAAAACAGTAACTTGAAAAATGTTGTCACGTTCTGTGGGCATGATTTTTTTCCGTTTAGTTGATTTCACACGGTGGGCAATACCATATAAAGTGAAGATCGGCATTCAACTCACACAAAGAGGGATTAAACGAGGAAACTGCATAGGGTTTCAGGACACAATGACTCATTCATTGTGTGCAGCATAGGTATTCGAAACCCAGTAAGTTGAATGCATCTTTAGATGAAGACTTTGGTCTCATATCCTGCATACAATGACTCAGTCATTATGATCCCTGAAACCTCATGCAGTTGCCTTGTTCCTTCCCGTAAATGTTTGGTTGTTGGTGTGTGTGGATTTATATGAGTCTGGCTTATGGATATATTCTAGTATGTCACTAAAATGACTGATGAACTGGCTACTAAATGATGCGTTCGTGAGAGACTGTGGTCATCTACATTTAACTAATTGTATTATCTAATCAACAATTATTACAGAGAATAATGTGGAGCACAATTATGTAGATGTTAACTCTTTAGTAGTCAAGGTAGTTCTGTATCTAACACATTCATATAACGACAATTAAGTATACAGAACAAAGTTCTATCAATGCTCGCCATTATACAATGAATCAATACATTGCATATAAACTAACAAATAATCTTAACTGCATCATATTATCACACTTTCCTTGTGTGCCGGCATTTAGTTCACACTATGTGTGTGTGTGTGTGTGTGATGCACACACACACACACACATGTGTTTGTGTGAACTAAATGCCGGCTGACTGAGTTATTATGTGCAGCATAAAGGTCCAAAGTCTCAGATTCAAAAGTTTAATTGTATATTTAGCTGAAGACTATTGCCTTTCATGCTGCACACATTGATTTTGTCATAGCGTGCTCTAGCTTTTTATATTAGCCCCTCATTCTTTTTCTTTATGTGCACTAAATGCTATGCATCCCTCCTCTGCATCTTTCTGTTGAAAGGAAAAGTACCCTATGAAACGTCTTTCATAAAAATTTTTTTAACTGTGCTGATGAGATTTTAATTTTTGGTATTGCCTTGAACTTGAAGTTAATTTGTATCTTTGGGATCCTCATGTGAATATTATTATTGGTAAAACAAAATTTTCTGGGGAGAAGAAAAGTCGTCCAAAATCTTGCGTTCACGAAGCAGTGAGTTGAGAGAGGAATTGTACATTCTTGAGCGTGCACATGTACTATAGAGAATACCTTGTGAAATGGTGATTGTTTGGGTGCGTGACTGGTGACCAATCTGTGTAGTCCAAATTTTATGATGCATGAGGGAGTCTCTATACTGTTTATCACCTTTCTGTGACCAGACTGACTTGTACTAAATTACTGTTCACTCGGGTGGACAAATTTTTATGACTTGGTGTATAACCTATGATTAGTAGTAATTTTTTCTACGTCACGTTTATCTTAAGTTTTTTGTCAATATTTTTTTTGCACTATTATCTTTGCATGCCATCAGTTCATGGATGTATTTGCAAAGATGAGGCACATGAAAGAAATAGTAAGACCATGGATGCACCATGCTTACAAAATGCATCCATATATTAATAGTCACACTTGGAAATAATATCTATTTGAGGCAAAACTATACGATTTGTAAATAATTCTATTTCAGTAACACCTGTATAGAGCCTGCATCCAAAAGTCATTCAAAAAATTACATAGCTTTTGATACTTAGGATCGCTTTTTAGATAAGTGGTATAATAATGATGATTAAAATATCGTGTTTTTTTCAGAAAAAGATTGCAGGTATCTTTTACATGATGTTCGAGAGCTCTGCTCTCACAATGCTTCCTAGATAGATAACTTTATTAACATTTTTTGCCGAAAAATGTTAAACGGATCTGAACAAATTCATTCAACAGAAGCAATAAAACCTGACATTTGGCTAATATAGCTGATAGCCGGGCCCACTAGCCAGACTCACTCTTACGAGCAAAATTTAAAACCCGCAAAATATTCAACCATACACAAATTTTTTAGAATGTGATTAAGCAAAAAAGAATTATTTAATCAAACAAAAACGCTTTATTACATTCTAGAAAATTTGTGTGAGGCTTGTTGCTTGCTTGCTTGGCTCGATAGTACCCTAAAATTATTGAAAGCTAGGTTCGGCAGTTGTAGTGGTTAACTCTACGTTAACTGCATGCACTAAATAAATAGAAAGCTTACTATGCAAAAGTTCAAATCTAAATAGCTTAAATATTCATATGCATATATTCATACCTTCCTCGCTTGCATGTTGAATTACAGGCTTTGCGAGAAGGTGCATATTTTATAGAGGAGAATGACTTGTGGATTTCCCAAATAGTGGACGAAAAATTTCGCCAACCTAAAAGAACAGTGAACTTTTTTTAAACTTGTTCAGGTTTTGATAAAAGGAGGCTTTTCAAATTCGTGTGTACCGGCAAATTCATTCCCCGGCCCTACGTGCTGCTATTCTAGCCGAGCGTCGAGGGGCGTGTGGAGGAACTCCGCGACCACGACTATGGCTCTGGGTTGGTGTGGCCACAATCTCTTTGGCTGCAGAGCTCTCCCTCTCATTTAGGGCATTTGTTGAAAGAAAAATAATAGTTAGGATTGCCGGCTCCTTCACATGCCCCTGGGGTAGTTCATGCCGCACTCCGATGCGGATGTATCCCAGGCGAGGCGAGCACCAATCCCGCAGCTAAAGAACGACGCAGAACGTCAATCCTGCAGTGGCAGCAACACCTGTAATTTCAACAACACGATTACACTATATTATGTTATATTGACTATGGTTATTTAGTAAGTTAACGGAATAGTTTCTTACTCAGTGAAACCCCGATGGACACAGGAATGGTGTCTTCGGGGTTTGAAGACAACGTTTGCGAGTACGCCGCCAGCAATTCCAGTCAACCTGGCAACCTGGAAACTAAAAAAAATAACTTTTTTAAATTTACATATAAGACAAGAAGCATATAAGACAAAAATTTAAACTAACAAACTTACCAACTAACTTTACAACTTACTTGTTGCCGGACTAGGAGAAGGGCACAAAAACCACCGCACAGTCCTTATTCAATTAACGTTTTTAAATACTAAAAAATTCTGAAATAAAAATTCACAAAAGTTTCTCCGCTGCTATTCTTTTGTTTTTGGTTTGCAACTTTTCAAATCATCCGCATGTTTTTTGCAGAAAGCATTGTAAACGACGTTTGAGGGACACAGTGTTGGTTCACACACATTATTTGTGCATTAACTATTTCGTGCATGCGAAGCAGTTAAGACACTAACCTAGAGTCATCTATGATGACTAAATAAAAACTTTTCGAAAAGAGCCAAATATAGTTGCGGCATTGTGCATCCACAACCTACAAAATCGGCCATGCTCCAACGGCCAATCCCACCGTACGTGGCAATCTCCCCTCCTTAGCAAAGGCCACTACCCGCTGCACGTGAAAATCTCCCTCTTTAGTAACCCCCTCTGTTTACCGTAGCAATCCCCTTATTATCTTTTAACATGTAGGATACCCAATACATATAAAGGTATCGCCCTAATTGCTTTTTTCGTCATTTAATGGCATCCCCTCCCCTAACACTCAAGTAAGAAAGAGTAGACAAACAAGCTGACAAGTGAAATGTAACCCGGGGACAGTTGTTGCTATATGTATGCTGTTCTGAAAAGTCTGACGAAACTACAAATAGGATAAACATTAGAGAGACGGATACATCATTTAAGAAAAAATCAATGACCTCCTGTAAAGCCCTAATGGGAGATCCAAACATGTAAATGTACAAAAGTTACGGTACATCCAGCGAAATACTTGTTCTACAAGTGATGACTCCTCTGTGGATGAAAATGATAATATTTTTGCTGCAGATACAAGTGACAGTGAGGGTGACACCGCTAGAAGAAAATTTTTCAGGACCAGGTCAGGCAGTACAAGCCGTCCTCTACTGCGGTACACCAAATTAAAATTGTCACAAAAACAAAGATGCGTAGCTGTAAAAAGCTTGAACTAGTGCGTAGTTTAACAATTTCTGAATAAAAGCAAATCAAGACTTTAGAAAATTTATCAATCACTTCTGGCCCAGCATTAGAGGAGGAACAAAAACGAAATCGGTCAAGAAGAAAAAATTAAAAGAAAGAAAAACTAAAAATTGGAAAAATGAAGATAAACTTGATGATAGCTATCCTTATTGGCATTGCAGTTGCCAAAAGGGGTACTAAAATTCATATTAGCATGAGAGTGGCCGATAAAATGATGGATGGAGCTATCATTTATGACAGCTCCTTTCCAATATTTTATGAAACGCAAGGTTCATTACGAATCCACAAATTACAAACACCTGGTACTATGTATTCACTTGATTTTTGCTGTGTTAAATCCATGCATTTGTGGAATACTATAAAACTAGCTACATTTTGCCTAAAACCAATGACCAGAAATAAGATGCATGAAATAAATTAAACATAAAACAGCAACATAGAGTGAATTTTAAAAATTGTTATTTATAACAGAAAATTTATTTATGTTTCAATACATTCAATAAACTATAAAAAAAAATAAAAACATCCAAATTCAATATTTATTATTGCTATCCTCATCATCAGCCTCATCCATGGTCTCCAATACAACAGACTCAAAAATAGAATTTTCATACATTTTTTCTGGAGTAGTAGCTGATGCTTTTATAATGAACTATCACTATCTTTGCTGTCCTCGTGGTTTAGTTTCTTCTGACATATCGTAACATCTGATAATTTCATTGTGTTTTTTTTTTTGGAAAACGAATCCCGCAATTTGCTGAAACATCATCCATTTCCAATTATTTTTTCAAAAGTTGCTCCTTCTACAATTTTGGTCCATTAGCAGCTTTCAAAAAGGTTTTGTGTCTCAAAATGTTCATTTTTGTATTTAACTTGAAAATTCCTAAAAAGATGTTAAGTCGTTACATCAATCGCGATAGATACACACCCACTTGTAAGTGCCCAACTTTGTAATCCATATTTTTATGCATCATTAGTAGTTGCACGCAATGTAGCAAATCCAAATTAATTAAAATAATCAATATTCAATATATAAAAATTTTAATTAAAATGAAATGAAACGAAATTTCGAAAAGGTTGTTTACTGTTCATCGCATATCGTTATATTCGTTACCAATGTTTATTGAATTAGAAAAAAAATGTTCCGAGCGAATAGTTTCGTGAAGGTGTCCCGAATTCTTAGGGAGATTTTAAAAATTGCTCAATTACGATTTGATGAAAAAACTTTCTAAAAAAAAAAAAAAAAAAAAAAAAAATTCTGATCATGACAATATTTTTATTAGTTTCGTCACTTTTTCACAATTATCTGTGCTTGATAAAATGTCCACGAGAAAATTTATATGTAAAACACATTAGAGACAAATAATATGAGGCTCAAAAGCGTACCTGAATAAAAGTAAATGTATTAATTTTTTGTCATGGCAAGTATTTTGTGTGCCACTTCACTTCAATAAAACAAAATCTTGACATTTAAACTAGCTACTAAACAAAAAAGTAACTAATAAGCTTGTAAAGGTTTTTTTAAAAAATTTTTTTGGAAACTTCTCTCGAAAAAACCTTAATTCCGATAAAATCTTAGAATTTTCTAGAAGTGAGTAGTTTTCATGAAAATCGACATGAAAAATTGGAATCAGTAATGTACAAACGAAGAATTCAGTGAGTTCAACTTAGATGATCGAAATATCATTGCACGCAATATCTATTTCGTTTTTGTCTCCCCCGCGCGCATCCTCCCATTTGTCCGACAAATTCTGGGAAAAAGATTCTAGGGAATTTTTTTGTCTTCTTTGTACGCTAACAAATAATTATATTAACTTAAAAATCAATATCATAGTAACTAAAATTTTAATAATAAAAACGAATGATATATATAGCAAAAAAAAATTAATAAATACATTTACATATATTGCACATAATTCATCATATTTTAAACTTCAATATAAACTACAACAATTAACTTTCAAATTTTCGAAGAAAATTTCGAATAGAATGTCGAATTTAGAATTCCATAATCCACATTTCCCAAAATCATTTGTCAATGTGAAATTTCGATCATATTTTTGAATTTATTTTATCTTCCAACCAAATTTTCACCATACCATTTAAAAGCTGTGGTGCGTAAAGGTAAGCTTCCAAGCGAAGATTCATGGCTTCACCATCTTTTTTTCGCGTGAAATTAAAAAACTGAAGATACTGAGTCTGATAGATTGAAGCAAGCAATTTTTGCTTGTACTCTGCTTCGCACTGTTGCCGTGATATCCTGAATTTTGGCTCGCTTGTTTAGTTACAGATACATGAGTTTAAGCTATGATAAAAATCCAAGTTTTTTTCGTGGAACCTATTGTGAATTGTGACCATTTTTGTTTTGACTTGTGTTCGTTTGACGTTTTTTATTTTGACGTTATTTTTTTCGACATTATGTTTTGTTGACGTTTTTTTGTTTGACTTTTTTTATGTTGACTATATTTTTTTTGACGTTTCAGAGGGTAAGCGTGTTGCCACACTGTATTCGATTCCATCATGTACTGCATTTTCACAGAACCTTACAGTACAGAAGGATAGGATTTTACAGAACCAAACAGTATTACCTTGTGAATGTTCCTGCTGATGACGGGAAATGTTTTAATGGAGCGCACAAGCTATTAGACGGTGAGTAACAGAAACTATTAATTAGAGAGTGTGGATGTCTATAAAGATCTAGGTAAACCAATTAATTGGACTGCAATATAATATCCATTTCGTTGTCCTAAATAACTGGGTTTGAATCACCAAACCCACAAAGAGGTTTATGCATTATATCGTATGATAAGAACCGTGAACTTTCATGAAATGTGAAAGAACGAACTACAGTAGATTCTGTAATAGACAGTATTGTTGGTCAAACGAATATTGAGGAGAAACAGAGAGTTCTCAGTTCTCAGCAGGATATGACTGACTTATTCTCAGACTGAAAAATCAGCAAAGCAAAATTGAAAAATTTTGTTTGCTTATTTACACTTGTGCTGAGAAACTTGAAGATTGAAATAGAATTATTATTGAAATCTAACAATAAATTTTCTCATTTTGCTTTGATTAAAAATTTGCGAAATTTGCTTTACTAAAACTGTATCTCTTGTTACCAATATCCACAGAAGTTTCGTATTTCAAAATCTTTATCTTTTTTGTTGACTACAACTCGGCAAGCTCGAGTACTCGAGTTTGGTTGCTTCACCAAACAACAAGTCACCATAAATTTGTAGATCATGTCTACAGGGATTACGGTACTGACTTTGAAAGTCATATGAAACTCTGTAGAAGCCACAAGTCTCAGAAAACAAATATCCGTAATTCTGGTGGAAATTGGCTCAGATTCAGCTACTCAAGTGCAAATGAACTTGTGCCTTTTACATTCATTGCGGATTTCGGGTGCACAATAGTAAAACTAATTGACAGCTTATTTAAAGAAACAATCAATCTGTCCGGTTATTCATGGGCATGCATAGATTATACAGGCAAGAAATAGATTTTGTATGTGTCTACACTTTTGAATAACATGTTATCCCAGTATAAATAACAAGCAAAAAGCATCAAGACAAACTTGAGTTCTGCTGCATTATTTGATAATTCGCATTTTGATTTTTAAAAAAAAAAATCAGAAAATCACAATTATGATAATGGATACATACAGGGCAGGAGATATATTTATTCTCGCCACTGCCTTGGTTAAAATGAGAAAATTTATGAAAGATTGTTTCGGTGTAGACATTTTTCATTATTTCTTACTTATACTTATGCTGCCTTATTTTTCCTACGACGCCGCGTAAAAAATCAAAGCTTCTTTGGAATTGCTTACAAACTCAACCATGCCTTTGTGGTTCGAATCGGCGATTTGAGGAAGCCTCGTGTCGTGTGGAGATTTAGGACCTCAGCCAACAACCCATACTGTTCAAACTATAATTCTAAGCAAACAACAAGCTATATTATGTATTGGGACATGATTTCATATTCGGGGCCATAGAATTCAATCGTATAATTGCAGATTTGATTTCTCGCAAAAACTACATTTGCTACTATCGAGCAGTGCAGCATTACGCTGAGTTGTCGCTCATACAGCATGTGCATAGAGGGGTATTGTTTATTCGGTACGAATACAATAACTAAAAAAGACAAAAAAAACTTTCTGTAAGTTAGCTAATGATTGCTTGTATGAGATATTTGTAGAAAATAAGGGAAATCGAGAGAAGATTGTTTAGGTTTCTTCTATTGAACGAGCTATGGAATACAATGGAAAAGTGAATGTGAAGTTATTTTCAAATATTAATGAATATTTAGTGTCATTCAGTTTAAGAAAAATGAAAATAACATTACAACGCAATTTTAAATTTTAAAGCCAAAAATGTATTTACACCAATGTAAGCACCAATCCCCTTAACAATGGAAAACGAGTGATAAAAAAAGGTAAAGGTGTCCACAAATCTGCAGGTACAACTCAAGTTAAGTTGATCTATCTTGACTCCACTTCAAACATTTACCAACAGTTAATGCATACGAAGTCAAAAGCACCGTATCAGTACCGTTCATTTAAGAAAAAAGTGCGCATTCTTTGTAGAGCAAAAAGTTTGCAAAAACTTTTAACAATGTGTAGTATCAGTTTCTTATTATGAAAAAAGATCGCGATATAAAATTAAAATTGAATGTAGTTTGAAAAAGTGGAAAAATTGTGAAATCATGCACACAACAAAAGCCAATGTGAAAATGCCGTGCATGAATACAGGTTTTAAAATTAATTTACGTATTGTCCACGCTATTACGTGGATAAACAATTTGGACTAGCTAACTAACTATCTGAAATATTTTAAAAAGAGAAAATGGTTGGTTTATTAACCAAAGCGATCGAATTGATGCGATGCGAACAATGTTAAGATCCTGAAACAATTTTTTTTAATCTGGTATCTCCAAAATTAATATTTTTAAAGTTATGGCGTTTACAAAGTCACAGCGTCTTTTCATGGTAAATGCCTACTTTGAATGCAAAAATTATGCAGCTATTGCCAGAAGATTTCACGCTGAGTTCAATATTCACATTGATCTATTATCTTTTAGTACAATGATTAAAAAATTTAAAGAAGATTGGAGGGTGATCGAATAGAAGATAGCTTTTATTAAACAGAACTATTCTTACCTCCAGAAGTGTAATGATGGATCAGTACTCGATTGAAAAGTTTTAAACTATGTCAAGTAAAGATTCTCTTTATTTTTATGCTGATGATACAGCAGAGGGTTTCACTGTGAAGTTACATGAACATATAAAGTTACCTATCGGTTTTTATCGATTGGAATTAGTGTCAATTAATTTTCAATTGGGATCGCGTTTATTTAACCTAGACTTTGGTGACGACATCGCTCAAGTGATAACACCCATTAACATTCCGAAGCACACATTTTTATATAGAGAAAAAGTCAGCTAGTTTGGCAGAATCACTAGAAAAATTTGACAATGAGCACTTGAAAGGACTCGCAAATGGGAAAAAAATTGATTGATTGTCTTAGAACCTACAAATTTTTCTATAGCGATATCAAGAATATTTTGATTAAAGCGCTATATTTTGACCACGACAGCAATTTCGTTTTTGTTTGGAACACCCATCGACCGTGAGTTAGAATGATCTATCAGGAACAATAGCGGTCATGTGCGATATTATATCCCCGCAACTGTTTGGCTCGTCGATTAAAACTGTGTTGAAAGTCATTGAAAAACCCTCGGATTATAAAACGACTTTTAAAAACATGAATCCGATTCAATACGTACCAGAAACGTCTAATGATTTTGAAACCAGACAAATAAGTTTGAAAAAATCTGCAGGTAAAGCAGTTTTACTTAATCAGTCGAGTGAAACGGTTGTTGTTCTTCCTTTGTGCCTTAAAAATTAGTAAAAGCGTAAATGTTTCTGAAAAATGTTTTCCGTAAGTTCTAATGTGCCGACCAATTTGATTCCAATAGACGAATCGATTAAAAACCAAATTCTACAGAGCATAGACACTTATCAAAGCTGAATTAGAAAACGATAAATTGGAGGAGAAGGCAAATAAAAAATAAATGTTAAATGTGAGCCGCAAAAAAGTGAAAAAAAAAGAAAAAAAAACAACTCGCGAACAATTTAAAAAGCGCATTGTCAAGGCTGAAGGAGGAATACCTAAGAAGACAAGCAAAATCTCTAAGCCAGGAAACAGTGAAAAAAGTATAAAAAAATCCAAAAAATTAAAGTTAAGTAAACCTAAAAAGAATAAGGTCTTTGTTGGAAGAGAAAAAAGCACAATTAAATTATTTTAACCAAAATGGATTCACTCAACGTTAGGTTTAATGTGGACGTTTTCAGAAAAGCACCAATAGATGTCACTTCCGTGGCATTCAAGTATGTTCCATACTACTCTGTGAACGACGTTGAAAATGAAACTCCGCGTCCAGTATCTTGAAAAATCAATTATATATTAATTTGATGTTTAAAATAGAAGCAAGCAAAAGTGTCACAATGATAGGACCAATTTTTCATGATCTATTTGAGATAGACAAATATAATTTGCCGAATGTAGATTTGAAACTTTACTTTACTAATTTTACAGGAGCAAAAATAATTTCTCTTTGTGGTCTGAAAAAAAAACTATCCTACAGTGTTGTATTCGAAGCTTTCGCGTTCTACTGTCGTAAGCATGTACTTTCGCCATCCGTGCATAAATACCCAATGAATATGTTAGAGCACAATCAAGCTATCTACCCGTTCGTAAACTCAGAGTTGAAGACTTTCAGCATTCCACGATCATCTATGGAGTATGTTTCAGAAAACCTTTTTTCTTTGGCTCAGTTACAACGTAGAGTTTTAATTGGATTCATCAACACAGCAGCTTACAACAGCTCAGACTAATGCCAAAGCCCTTGGTGTTTTTTGAAAAACGACGTGAGTTCAATAAAAGTTTATGTGTACAGTGATGGATCCACTTTCAAAGGATGTGATCTAATATACGACAGCAATGACCAAATAATACCTCTTCAAATTTTGCAAGATGCTCTTGGAGGATCTTTTGCATTTGGGAGGGATATGCTTGAATTGGGCTATACGCTCTATTACTAAGAATTAACTTCATCGGACGATGATCGGTTCTGTTGATCTAGTTGCAATGTTTCCTTCATGTATTTTTTATGTGTTTGCTAGGTACTGAACTAGTATATAAAGTGTGAAATAAGTTTAAGCTTAGTCTTTATGTTAACTTGTGTTTGCACATGATGCATTGTAATTTTGGTTTTTGAACTTTGAATTTTACAAAGTGTCGAATAAATCTTGGGATATCGCTGTTCGTGTGAAAAAATCTGAGATGGAGAAAATTTAATTGCGTGTGAATACGTAGAGGCAAGTTATTTCAGCATTTGTCTGAGACAAGCTGTAAATTAAGTCGTCTATTATTTTTTTATGCACAGATACAAGATCAAATCCACACCCCAGTGTCACCTAAACGCGCCAAGCGCAACTATGTTGAAATCACTGTCAAAAGAGACGGGAGAATTCACAGAAATATACCGTGTTGTACCTACTGGAGGAAAATCCTGTGTGGAAAATGGCTGTTGCAGCGGTTGACAAAGCAGCCGAAACTGAATTAGTTGAAGTTGAATTAGTTGTGGCAGAGGCTGTGGAACAGCAATATTATATGAAGTTTTATTAAATAATTTGATGATTTGACAGATTCAACTAAAAAAAGCATTGGTCTTTGGTCAAAAAATATTCTCTTAAAACACACTGGTTTTACTGAACGCGTAATTCGGCATCATGAATCATAGGCACTTTTTGGTTAGCTGCATTCAATTCATGCTGAATATTCTATGGTTTTTAATGTACATATATAGGTAAAATTTAAAACATTAAAATATCGATTTATCATGCCATGCAATAAAATAACCTGCACAATTGTACGAGAAAATTTGCATTCAATATCACATACGTCCACAGTGTATAAAACTCTATTTTAACTCCAGTTCATCCATAGAACGACGAGCACGCAATCTGATGACTCGATGAAGTTTTGTGGACGAAGCTCATTTAACTCATGAATACATTGACGACAGCAAATTTCCTGTCACAGTGCAGTTCTGGCATGAATGCCGTTCGTGTGTATTATGGAGGCATCATTTTGTATTGATGTCCAAAAACAAACCATTCTGTTGTGTTGAATCTGTGCCGTCAAAAGCAATGCTTTCTCTTAATGTGATAGAAGAATGTGACAAGTTTAGCAAGGCTGGTGAAACAATCTAAAAGTTATATCACACTCAATTTGGATTCAAAAAAAATTGCATTCATTCATACCAGTCATTCCTGTTTGTTAAAACTATTTTTGTGCTTTTTTTCCACGATAAGGCTGTTACAATTGCGGAAAAAACGAGCCCTGTCAATGTGAGTGTAACTTTTATAAATAAACCGAGATTAGAAAGCGTGATTGGCGTAAAAATCCTATTGTTTATTATTGTAGATAATTTCAGTGAATGACAAGAAACGTGACAAAATCATGGCGCAAATAAATGTGCAGAACCAAGAGGTATTGAACATAACTAACTATAGTTTAATAGACTATGCATAATTGTTCTATTAATTCGAGTTACTAGATAACCGAACCAAGTGCAATAATTGAAACAAAAACAAATGTGCCTCGTCATTAGAGTGTAATTTTAACAAACTTTTAACTTGTTTACTTCACTTTAGATTATTTGCAAGTTTTACTCTTTACTTTTAAAAAGTTTTGCCTACATTAGAGCGCAGAGGAATTGAATTGAAAAACTACTGCTATGCCAAAAAAAATAGGAAATACAACAAAAATTGTTCTAATGTGTGTGTCCAGTTTAAGCAAAATACTAACATTGTTTTATTTATTGGAATGACAACACATAGGGCGTGAACGAGCGAAAGAATGTAAATAAAAAAAATATGCAGCAAAGCCAACAAGTGAGTAAGATTTATAGGCTGATTACGACGCACTTTCAGTTAACTTTTTGCTACACGATGTGCGTTTGATTTTTTCAACAACATTGTCGAGAATTTGTGGTTTGTTTTTCATAGACCGATCTGGACAGAGCAGAAATTCTAGTAAGCTCCAACTTTTTCGCCAGCCCTACAGGCTGCCAAACAAAGAGCTGCTTGTGACATGCGAATGATGCTTAAACGACACATGAAGCGGGATCAGCTTCAAGATGGCTCGTCTTTTTTAAAGCCAACCCAATGGAAAATATGAATGATGAATGTTAAGAGCTAATTAGTTCACGCCAAAAACTTGAAGCTTTGTTTTAAATAAACTATGAACATGAATTATATAACATAGTACTTTTTCAATCTAAAACTATTTTTTATCCCAAATCGCAATCTTTTTCATCATTAAACACTACGCATTGTCTGAAATGAAAATGTTTTGCTTTACAAAACAAATTGCACTTATAGTTCCGAAATCATACTTCTGGTTTGGACCTAGAAAGATTTATTCTCGATGATTGTTTGAACACATTGGCATTTCGACACAAAGATATTACTTTGTAATAATGTTTTCAATAATGTGTGTCTTAAAATTCACGCATAATGAAATTATAGCGATGTT
>Ga0210040_10004152_pt1 | contig 19066 bp, 12 predicted proteins | sample CryGeyCG12114_NA_FD_185462 | JGI IMG/M metagenome (GOLD analysis project Ga0210040, IMG submission 185462) | Groundwater microbial communities from aquifer - Crystal Geyser CG19_WC_8/21/14_NA (SPAdes) (version 2) | ecosystem: Environmental > Aquatic > Deep subsurface > Groundwater | place: USA...
CATCTCCTCCTTCTAGTAACAATTCTGCTGTTAATTTATGCTTTTTACCCGTTAAATCTGTTCCTACGGCCAAGAATAATGCATTCTGATACTTAGAAAAGTTAAAGTCGGAATAGGTGCCCTTGGCCTGGCTGGATTGCTCTTCCACCAGATAAGTATAAGCAATCGACTTTTTTAAGAACTTATAATGCGTAATACCGCCCCGGAGAAAAGGATGGGTTTTCCAGGTTGAACTGCTAAAAGCATATTTAAGCGATAATGGTAGCCGGAGAGCTGAAATATTTATATCTATGGTATTATGAAACCTATTATAAGTCCCCGTGCTTTTGGTAACATCAGAGCCATATTGGATTTTAGCTAAGCCAGGCTCTATCATAATATGGAGTTTATCGTTTACCTCCAGCAACTGAATATCCAATACAAAACCAGCTGTATAATAAGAACTTGTATTGAAATTGGCAGTACCAATGCCATAATGGTTTATTTTGTAAGTATCGCTATGTAAAAAAAGGGTTGGTTTACCGTAAGAGGCATACAATCCAAATCTAACTTTGTTTGCCTGCTTTTCCGCTTCGAACTGTACGTAGGATGCCGTTCCTGACTCATTATACTTTCTTACGATATCTAACAAGCTACTCGCATCAAATTTGATATTATCTATTTCGGAAAACAAGTCGGCTCTATCGCCCATTAAATTTTTTAGTTGGCCTTTGTAGCTATATACATTTTTAATGTATTTCGTGCCGTTTACTTCTACCCGGCTTTCGGTATTATCGAGTTCTACTGGTAACGTATCCTTACTAACTACGAAATGATCACCCTTATTATCCCGGTACTGGAAAAGATTAATTTTACCTTTAATCAGATATTCCAGAAATACCGGTGAGGCTAATTTAAAGTTTATATAAGCGCTGGAAACATAATATTTAGCGTCCTGAAAACGATAAGCTAAAATCTGCGAAGGATTGTAAACGGCACTCTTATCAGCTAAGTTGGCTTTAAAAATGCATTCGTTTGTATTGGCAGTAAACCCGCGGTAATTAATAAATCCGGTTATAGTGTCGTTGGCAGTAGTAATAATATAACCGGACTTAAATTCGGATTGAGCAAAACTGGTAAAGTACAGGCTAAAAAATACGAAGAAAGAAATGAAAAATTTTGACAGTAAACTTTGTTTCATGAATTTATAAATTTGAAACTAAATATAGGACTATTTGCATTTAGTTTCAAATTGAAGTGACAATAAATTATTGCTTTCAGCCTTAAGAGCTAAGTATGTGGACATATTAAAGTATATATTTTCAGATATGCCAAAAACTCCCCTCCTGTTTTAGGAGGGGCAGGGGTGGTAAATTTTACATCTAATTTTGGTATATTTTTGTCCTGTTACTTAAGAACTACTTCAAATTATTAAATCCGAATGAATTATTTTTAACCCATATTCCTAATCTTCTAATGCGAGACTATATACTACAAAAGCCTAATCTCAACTCGAATTTACCGTATTGTTTAATATATCACCAACGCAGTAAAAACACCTTGTCACTTTCCAGCAAATATATCTTCGTCCTAGAACATTGTATTTTTAGCTTTATCGCCTACCCACCTAAGTAAGATATATTTTATATATTTAACGCACAAGCATTAACAAAAGGATTAAATTTGATTTTATGAATAAACTACTAAGTATGCTGCTGGGCGGAACCCTACTTTTAAGCAGTTGCAACGATAAGCCCGAAGTTCAACCTGCTACGGATAACTATTTAGCTATTTATCCAAATCCCGCAACTACTCAGGCTTATATTGAGGTACGAAATCAGAATACTGGTTTATTTACGCTAAAAGTCTTTGATACCAAAGGAAAACTCCTGCTTAACAGGAACGGAAATCAAGGCCAAAACCAATTTACCGTGCCTTTAGAGAATGAGCCCAAGGGCAAATACCTGGTCATTCTAAAATCCGATAAATCAAATATCACGAAAACCCTCATTAAACTATGAGTTTAAAAATTACTACTCTGCTTTTATTCCTGTTGTTTAGTGCCGGCAAAACGTATAGCCAGGGGGCGGAACCGGCGTATTACATTACGGTAAATAGCAACTTATATTTGCCGGTTAATAACCCCGCCAAAGGTGTTTACCCTATTTTGTGGTACGACAAAGAAACCACACCTAAACTGCTAATCGGCGGCTTTGGCGTAGGTTTCGCAGGCTTAAAACCGCTAAACAACAAGCTAAGCCTAAAAGGACAAGCCAATATTTCGAAGCACGCGTACTGGGACGAAGCCTTTTATATGATTGATGCCAACGGCTTTGCCGGGCAAAAATTTAGCGCCGGATCGGCTGATTATGCCTTGGGTTTAACGGCTACCGCTCATTATTTTTTGGGCAAAAGAATTTCACTGGGCGCCGGCCTGGGCAGTCAGGTACAATTAGTAACTTTTTCGCGGTTGCCTGCCTACTACGACCAAGAGGCGTCCGTCTCCGTTCAGCAGCAGTATAAACGTTTTATGCCTACTTTGCCCTTGGAACTTACCTTGCAATCGAAGAAACATTTATATAACATTCGGTACGAATACGGCTTATTAAACCGGTACAAAAGCACCATTGCCGCGTACAAAAAAGATAAGTATAGTTTGCTGAGTTTTGAAATAGGTTTTAAGTTGTAATAATAGCGTTATCACCGGCTGGACAAGTAACCTGAATAAGAAGCAGCGCTGCTTCTTAAGCTCCCTAATATCCTTTTGCCGGCATCTAATCGATTTCCCACTAGCTAAATTAGGGGGGAACACCTAAAACCTTTTTACTTAAAGTTAACTGCCCTTCATAACACCAGTGTCCTCGCTGGTGTTACCTCCTGCCGGCCTCTGGCCGCTATACCTGGCGATAATTAGGTTACAGCAATCAAGAAAACAGCTTTTTGCGTTGAGTTGAGAGTAGCCTTCTTTCAAATAGTAGCAGCTAACTCAAAAATATTTTCTGGAAATATAAGAATTCCGGTAGGAACCCATTTTGCCAACAGCCCAACAGGTTCCTCCGGAAAAAAACCGAACAGGAAGCATCAAATGCGTTTCTAATTTTATTTATTCTTCCCCAAATACTGCTACGAAAAACTGGCCAGGCTGGCCTGCACCTGCTGCTCTTGCTTTAACCGCGAAAGTATTTCGTACGACCGCAAGCGGGCGGCATGGTCGTAAATATGCGAGACCACCATGAGTTCATCTACCTGGGTTTGATTTATAAATTCCTGCAGGCTGTTTTTAACTGTTTCGGGGCCGCCGGCAAACGCATAGCGGAACATTTGCTGCACGGCGTATCTTTCCGAGCCGTCCCAATAAGCATCCAAATCGTCGACGGGGGCTTGCAGCGGCATAGCGTTGCCGCGCACCACCCCTAAGGCAAACAAATAAAGCGAAGTGGCTAAACGGTGCGCTTCTTCGTCGGTGTCGGCGGCTACTACGTTTACGCAGGCCAATACTTTGGGCTCAGCTAAACTTTCGGAAGGCTGGAAATTATCGCGGTATATTTTTAAAGCAGCTTCTAATAAAGTAGGGGCAAAATGACTCGCAAAGGCAAACGGCAAACCCAACAGGGCCGCCAACTGGGCGCTGAACGTACTTGAGCCCAACAGCCAAATAGGCACTTGCAGGCCTTCGCCCGGTATAGCCCGGACGCGGGTACCGGCAGTAGCCGGGGCAAGATAACTTTGCAGTTCGGCTACGTTATTCGGGAAATCATCTACCGAGCCTTGCAAACTGCGCCGTAAGGCCATGGCCGTAAGTTGGTCGGTGCCGGGAGCGCGGCCCAAACCCAAATCAATGCGGCCGGGGTACAGCGATTCTAACGTACCGAATTGTTCGGCCACAATTAAAGGTGCGTGGTTGGGCAGCATAATACCGCCGGAGCCTACCCGTATTTTAGAAGTACCGCCCGCCACGTACCCAATTAACACGGCGGTGGCGGTGCTGGCAATACTTTTCATGTTGTGGTGTTCGGCGAGCCAAAAACGTTTATAGCCCCATCCTTCGGCGTGTTGCGCCAAATCCAAGGAATGTTGCATGGCGGTGGCAGGGGTACTGCCGGCCGGAATGGTTACCAAGTCCAGCACGGATAAATCTATATCGGAGAATTTCTTTTGCGGTGCCATCTTATGTTATATTTATATATTTAAAAGTTTCGATTAGTAAGGTAAAAAAATTAGCTGCTCAGGGTTTTCATTACCTGCATATACTCGTCCCAAAGGCGTTGGTTTAGCACGTACTGGTAAAACCGGCCTTCTTTCTGCGGCTCAATTAAACCGGCTTCGGTAAGTTTTTTTATATGATGACTAATGGAAGGTTGGGCCAGGTTGATAATATCGCAAATAGCCATACACGCAATTTTGCCCTCGTGCTGGTGCATGTATTGTAAAATCTTCAGCCGGTTTATATCGCCCAGCGCCTTCGCAATTTTCTCGACCTGCTTTAATTCCATTCTAATGTATTGACAAATGCAAATGTATGGATTTATACTTTAGAAGTTAGCATTATGTTTTCCGTTCGGTATAAATTGTTTATCTTCAACTATAATGTACTCATAAAGAACCGGAAATAAATAGCTTGCCGGAATATTTAATTTTTACTAAAAATATAGTAAAGATGAGCCACTTGGAGAAAGCCAGGCTGGAAAACGAAGAAAAATTAATTAGTTATCAAAAATATGCTTTTGATTTGGTTAATATTGATAAGGAAAATCAAAAACCATTTTCTTTTTATTAAATAATTTGCAACTTTATCTTATTCGTAATTGGAGACTTAAACTTTTCTTTGCGCCTCAAGCCTTAAGAATGACATTTGTAACTGCTTATCTTTTTACTTGTGTAGGTACACCGCTGAGACAGATAAAGCAAAAAAATTAATTTTTAATATAATTTTTATTAAAGTTTATAGTCAATTTAAGAAAATTTGATGATTAAAAAATAAAACAAAATTTTTAAATGTTATAATGAAGTCCCTTGAAGATATAAGTTTAAATGATTTAAAAGAGTTTAGTAAAAGCTTTAGTAATGATTTGAAAAGAGGTGTAATTCCTAGAAAAATATCTAAAATATCACTTGCTACGGAATTAAAGTATAATCTTACACCTAGAGAAGCTGATAGAATTTTAAACCAATTAGATGATGAACTTTATAATTATGTTGAATCTTACCCATTAGCTGAATCCTATAAACAAATAGGAAAAGGACAAAGCTATTTTCAAGATAATAATCTAATTAAGGAGATTAATTGGATATCTAGTTTCTTAATTGATTATGCTGATGAAATTAATTCATTTCTTGAATTTGAAAAAGAATATGATAATCACTTATTATTAGGCAATTATGAAGAAGCATTAAGAAGTTTAAATAAAATTGAAAGTAAAATTAGTGTATCCTCATGGTCTATCCAACAAAAATTAGTAATTGCCGAATTAGATAAAGGCTTCAGCCATAACAAAGATGTCTTAAGTTCTATATTATCAACTGAAAATTCTAACACAATAAACTTCTTAAGTAACTATACAAGTATTAGAATTGAAAGGAATATCTCTCCCTCTCAGTTTGATTCTATAGTTAAGGAACTTCATAAAATAAGTTCTGAACCAAAGCTTTCTGAGTATATTCAGTTTAAAATAGATTTCTTTAGTAATTTCAAATATAATCATTTTGATATAATATTAGCTCTGGATGGACAACTGTCAATAATTGATAGGTATAAAACTTTTATAAGTTTTTTGCAAATTTATTATTATCAGATTAACAGAGATAAGAAAGTTGAATCATTACTGAAACGAACTATAATTGATTTGGCTAAAAGAATCCAAGATATTGACTTACATTTATTAGAAGTTAAAATTGGAAGTAAAGTCCAATTAGATATAAATGATAGGTTTTTTGTTGAAATCAGTGATTTATATACATTAGGTGAATATAGCTTACTTAAGGAAAAATGTGAAACATTTTTATTAAAGGATCCTAAATGCTTTCCAGTAATACTTACATATTGTAAAACAATTACTTACTTAAACTGTACCCCTAAAAGATTCAACCTTAATCACAGTCTATTAGATAGAATCATAAAGGTTGTATTAGAATTTCTTTTAAAAACAGAAACTTTTACTGAAGAGTCCTTTCTAGAAGCTTACAAAATTGTACACTTTTTAGGAAATCATCATTTATCTATTGGACTATTACATTTTTTGGCCCAAGAAGTACCTTATATTATTTCCCCTATAAAAGATATAAAGTATTATGATTTTTACCTCTTAAGCTCCAGGGCTCTGAGCCCTTCCCTTCATTCTTTAATTGAACCAAAGTACTTAAATAATTTTCTAGCTTTATTTGAAAATGAATCAGTAAAATCATCTACTACTAATCTAGTAAACACCTTATATAAAAGTTCTCAATTTTTAATTTCCAATTTAAATAAATTTAATCTTACAGAATTAAAGGTTATTGCTATTACGCTTACGAATAAGAATGAATATAATTTTGCATTGAAGGTTTATGATTATGTTTTATTTAACAATCATTTATTTTCTGATTTAAAAGTAAAGCATGTTTATTTAGATTTTGTAATTGGGAAATATTATTGCTTGATAAAAAACAAAAGCTATGGTGAAGCTCTTAAATTAAGTTGTGATATTTTAATTAAAGAACCAAATACATCTCATAAGTTCTTTTCTCCTCCATTTTTGAATGTTCTAAAAGAAAGCGAAGATTATGAATTACAAAGCAATATTTATCTATCTATATACTTGAAAATATACGAGTCTCACATGGACTCATATCATGTATATGTTGCATATGATAATTATCTAGAATCTGTTAGCTGCAAGACTCCTAGTGAATACATTAAAACTTTACAAGGTACATTAACCATTGAAGATACAGCATTTTTAGATTTGGTTTGTAAGCATGAAACGCTACATTCCTCACCAGAATTTAATGATCATGAAGAACTTGATTTAGAAAGAATAGAAATCTGTAATTTTCTTACTAATAACTCAGATAGAAGAGAAAAGTATGATTCAGAGATATCTGATTTATTAAGAAAAGTTCTCGTTAGAAAAGGAATAAAACAAATAGATTACAGTAAAATTTATGTTGATATAAAGGGATTAAAATCTACGTTACAAAAAGATTTAAAGGAAAGTTTTTATAGGAATCTTGAGATAGCATCACTTCCCTTAGATCAACTTAAAAAAATTGTTAGCTCTTTAGGTAATATTTTAGTTTACTATTACGATAAGGATTCAAGTGATGTAGAATACGACTCTGAAGATATCAGAGAGAAGTTGCGCTTAACGAGCTATAATCGTTTTTTACATTTTAAAGAAGCATTTATAAAAATTCGTGATAAATTTATATTAAGTTCTGACCATGGTCTTGATACATATTTAAGTATGAGAATAAGACATGGTACTTTATTAGGACAAATAAGAAGTGTTTTTGAAAATCATAATTTAATAACAGTTTGGAGTGACCAAGATAATGAATATCTGCCTAATTCTTATTGGATATCTAAACTGCAATTTTTATTAGTGAGTAACCAACATAAGCTGAATTCAGCCTTTAATGCATTTTCTAAATCCATTGATAGATTAGGTGATAATCTAAAATCGCAAATTATTCAAATTAAAACAGAAGTAAAACAAACATCGGGGTTATTTGATTATTCTTATGATGACATAGAACTTTTAACTCTATTCCAACAAAGATTTGGTTCTATTAAAGATTTTGATGAGTTTGTTGAGGAGGTAATTCAGGTATTATGGGATAAAACAGAAGACTGTCTTAATAATATCAAAATTTATTTAAATGATGAATTTATTAATTACCTAAACCAAGAATTTGATGCTCTAGAAAAAGTAATAAATACAATACAGAATGAATCTCAAAGTAATAATGAGTTGCCAGAGTTAGTCCAAACGGTAAGAAATTGTAAAACTGCTATTGCAGTAGAAATTGGCAAGATTTCCGAATGGTTCAATCGATCAAATAAGAAGTTAATAGAAGAGTTTGATTTTACAATATTACTTGATTCAAGTATAAACACACTACAAAGTGTAAATCCTTTGTTCAAAGATGCAAAAATTAATTATGATATAAAATGCGACCTAATTTTTGATGGAGATTTATTTCCATATTTTACTGATATGTTATTTTATCTTCTTGACAATGCTATCAAGCACTCTAGACTAGAGTCAAAAAGCCTTTATATTTTAATTTCAATTAAGCAAGATGATAATATTGTAAGGATTGTAATTGAAAATAACGTATTCAATGAAAAGTCTTATTTAGATTATTTAGATAACCATATTCATAAGACTAGAGAAAAGATTTACAATGCAAAATTTCATGAGCATATAAATAAAGAGGGTGGAACAGGTTTTATAAAAATTAAAAAGACTTTAACTCAAGATTTAAACAGAAAAGATAATGATATTCAAATACATTTATTGAAAAATGAAGATGGTTCAGAGAATATATTTAAGACCGAGATTAAGTTTAATATAAATGATTTATATAAAAACATTGCATGAAAAATATATTGCTAATTGAAGACGATCCAATTAAACTTTCTGCAATCAGGGATTTTATTATCAATACTTTCAATTTTAATGTTGATACTAAAATGTCTTACCAAAGTGGTCTAAAGACAATTTTGGAAAGAAAATATGAGCTTGTTCTTCTTGATATGCAATTACCTAATTATGATATAAAATCCGGTGAAGATGGGTACAAGCAAAGGCCTTTAGCAGGCAGAGATATATTAAGAGAAATAAAGAGAAAAAAGATTCAATCAAGAGTTGTTATTATTACACAGTATGACTCGTTTGGAGAAGATGGCAAGTTTGTTTCTTGGCAAGAATGGGATACTTTTTTTTCTGAACAATTTAAATCTATATATTATTCAACAATCTTCTACAATCCTGCTTCATCATCTTGGAAGGAACAACTTAAACTTTTTTTTGCCTCATAAATGATTAAAATATTAGTTATTGAAGATTCTCCTGCAAAAGCCAGAAAAATTATTTCCGTAATCGAATCAATTTCTGGTTGTACTTATGAAACAGTTTCTGATTGTGTTTCTGCTAGAAGATTTTTAAAAGATTTTTTTGATTTAATGATCATAGATATGAACCTTCCAGAAAGGTTTGGTGAAGATCCAAAAGAGAATAAAGGTATAGACTTAATTGAGGAAATCAGAAGGACAAATCGTTTAAAATTGCCTGATCATATTATAGGATTAACAGAGTTTGAAAAATTACATGACATCTATAAACCAAAATTTGAAGAAAAGGTACTTTCCCTCATTAAATACGAAGCTAGCAGTCTCGATTGGCAAGAAAAGCTTAAAGAAAAAGTAAATCAACTTGTAATTGGACAAATTCAAAAACAAAGTGCAACAGATTTTAATTATGATGCAGGTTTTATTACAGCATTAAGAGATCCTGAATTTAATGAATTATTAAGACTAAATTATAATTGGGAAAAATTAAATATCCCTAATGACTCCTCTAATTATTATCAAGGAAAATTACAAATTGAAAACGGTCAATTTATTAATGTTGTAGCTACTCACCTCCCTCAAATGGGTATGGTCGCTACAGCAACTTCCACAATGAAATTGATTAATGCATTTCATCCTAAATATATTATTATGACAGGAATTTGCGCTGGAATAGAAGGTAAATCTTTACTTGGTGATGTGATTGCATCTGATTTATCTTTTGATTTAGGGAGTGGGAAAATTATATTGACGGCTGAAGGAAATGAAAATTTTGAGCCTGATTATAAATCAATACCATTATCTGGAAAAATAAAAGAAAAGTTAATGGAATTAGGATCAAAGAAGGATGTTTTAAGAGCTATAAAAGATAAATGGCAAGGTAATACTTTGAGTAATGATCTTAATTTTATTTTAGGCCCAATGGGTTCAGGTGCAGCAGTAATAGCCAATGCTTCAGTTATTGATAAAACCGTCCAACATCAGAGAAAACTTACCGCAATTGATATGGAGACTTATGCCATTTTCTACTCTTGTGAATATACAAATGGCCCTAAACCTATAGCGATTTCAATTAAAGGCGTTTCGGATTTTGCTAATCACAAAAAAAACGATAATATACAAAAATATGCTTCATTCATGAGTGCTAACGTTGCTGATTATATTTTAAAGAACTTACTAGATTATTAAATATTGCCCTTACCAGGTATAATTTATAGCTTTTCATTATAGGAGTAGAGATCGTATTGCAATATCTACCTTATTATACGCAGAGTTCTCATCGCAACACTACAAATTCAAAAAAAGCTAATCTCCTGATTGGCGTAACCTGGTGTTTTGATAAATACCAATTTGGAGATTACCTATTCAAAAAGTACTTAGACCGCTCTCCCCTACATGCCGCAAGTTTGTAACTTGTGGCTTTAAGTTGTAGCTAGTTGCTTTAGACAGAGCCAGGTTGCAACCCGCATCCTTTAAAAACTTGTTAATTATATTATAACCAGTTATATTCTAGTAAACAGGCGGTAGTTGAGATTACCTAGCTGGAAAAAAAGCATCTAATTATTTTAGTGCAAAGTTCTAGCAGTTAACTGGCTATTTTATTATAAAATTGCATAAACTAATAGAACTATTAGCCTGCTCATGCTTAGAAAAACAATATACTTGCTGCTTGCCTTGCTGGTTTATCCGGTTTTAAGTCCGGCCCAATCGAAGTCCCAGCCTAACGTCATTATTATTTTTATGGACGATATGGGCTACGGCGATATTGAACCTTACGGCATGACGGGCATTCCGACGCCTAATTTTAACCGGGTAGCCAAAGAAGGTTCGCGGTTTACGCATTTCAGCGTGGGCCAACCGGTTTGCACCGCTTCCCGGGCCGCGCTGCTCACCGGGTGTTATCCCAACCGCATCGGCATGACGGGCGCTTTGCTGCCTCAAAGCAAAGAAGCTTTAAACCCTCAAGAAGAAACAATTGCGAGTTTACTGAAGCAAGTTGGCTACACCACGGCTATGTTGGGGAAATGGCACCTGGGTAACCGGCCGCCTTATTTCCCGCTGCATTACGGCTTCGATTCTTTTTATGGCTTGCCTTATTCGCACGATATCTGGCCCGTTGATTACGACGGCAAACCCATTACCGATGTTAAAAATATGCGCGGCTCCTGGCCCCACTTACCCATTTACCAGGGCGACCAAAAAGTAGATTCCATTCTTAGTTTACAAGACCAAGCCCGCTTAACCACCGCCTATACCGAAAAGGCCGTAACGTTTATCCGGGAGAATAAGAAAAAGCCTTTTTTCTTGTACCTGGCCCATTCCATGCCGCACGTACCCTTGGCCGCTTCTGCTAAATTTAGAGGCAAGAGCGAAATGGGCTTGTTCGGCGATGTCATCATGGAACTGGATTGGTCGGTGGGCGAAATACTAAAAACGCTGGACCAGGAAAAGCTCGCGAAAAACACCATCCTCATTGTAACCAGCGATAACGGTCCCTGGGTACACTTCGGCGACCATGCCGGTTCGGCGGGCGGCTTTAAGGAAGGCAAATCTACTACTTCGGAAGGCGGCAACCGGGTACCATTGCTGGTGCGCTGGCCAGGGAAAGTAGAAGCCGGCGGCATTAAAAGCCAGTTAATGACCAATATGGATTTACTGCCTACAATTGCGGCCGCTACGGGTGCTCCCCTCCCAAAAAACAAAATTGATGGTCTTAACTTCTTGCCGCTTTGGCAAGGCCAAACGCAACAAGGTCCCCGGGAAACTTTTTACTATTATTTCGGGAAAAATAACCTCGAAGGCGTACGCTATAAAAACTGGAAACTCGTATTGCCGCACCCTGCTACTACCTACCGCGGCCATTTGGGTCACGGCGGCCACCCCGGCACCATGAGCCGCGTGGAGGTGCCGATGGCACTGTACGACTTAGCCCACGACCCCGGCGAAGCCTCGGACGTGCAGGCACTTTACCCCGCAATAGTACAGAAAATACTTAGTCTGGCGGAACAAGCCCGCCAGGATTTAGGCGATGACTTAACCCAGCGCCCCGCCCAAAATGTACGGACACCCGCTTTACTAGAAGAAAAAAAATAGGATTTCCTAAATAATTAACAATAAACCGGTTTGTAATTTGTGACCCCCGCTAGAACTGGTCTGCAACGGGCTCCAGCTTAAAACTTGTTAGGTATATTTCCCCGAGTCACACTCCGCTGAAATGGCGGCATTGGGGTGATTTATCTAGTTATTTTTCTGATGAGACGAACGACAGTAGTTACCCGCCGGATGGACACTACCTTATCTTTCCGGTAAAAAGATCGCGTAAGAATCAGTTCTTTCTAACTATTTTAAACTTAATCGGTCAAGCAACAGTATGAAACATAGCATAACACTATGTTTTCAAGTTGGTAGTAGGGCAGTAATTCATCCATGCTTTTATTTTCTTTCAAACTTAACTATATTATACTATGAAATTTAAAGCCTTACTACCTGTAGTTGGTGTATTACTCATGAGCCAGCTTATTTTTTCCTGCAGCAACAAAGAATATTTCAGCTTCAACCCGGCACCGCCAGCCTACACCAAAGCAAAGCCGGCTCCGGCCAACGTGGCTGAAACCATTCCGGTAACAACTGCCGCCCAACCAGCCGCTCCCGAAGCCGAGCCCGTGCTAGAAGCTACTACCAAGGCCCCGGTGCCCGTGCTCTTCGAGAAAAAAATCACCAGACCAAACTTGGTTACGCCTCTTGCCGGAGTAAAAACAGCTTCTGAAAACCAGCCGACTATTCAACCCGAGGCCACCACGCTGCAAGCCGCCAAAGAACGCCTGACCAGCATGACCAAAGCAGAGAAAAAGGAATTCCGGAAAGAGATCAGAAAATCCATCCGGGAAAATGCCGCCTCCAACACCAATATTCTGCTCATTATTCTGGCCATACTCATTCCGCCTTTGGCAGTAGGACTCTATGAAGGCATTACTACGCGATTCTGGATAAGTTTATTACTAACCTTATTGTTTTTTATACCGGGCGCAATTTATGCTTTGTTAGTGGTAACAGATTCAATCTAAACCATTATAACAAACAAATAAAAAAGGACCTTCACCGGATAACGGGAAGGTCCTTTTTAGTTGATTCCGATGTGACTTTAAGGTTTGTATAAGTAAACTTAATCATGCATGCTAAATACCGTGTCAATGCGGTATTGCTGTAAAATATTCTGAAAGCTGGTTTTCAGATTCTGCAGGCGTTGCTCCCGCAGTTTCCGGTTGCTGAGTTTTACTTTAAACTTGTTTTGTTCGCGCTGTAGTAACAAGTGCTGTTTCCCGGCTTTGGAACGAATAGTGGTGGAATCAGCTTGTATTTTTTCGATGCGCCTTTTGTTATTCCCAAATAAAACCGGCAATATATTTACGTCCATGTTTAGTTCGGCGGCGCCCCCCATGGTGTAGGTACCGGCCAATTGAAAGGCTGTTAAGTTGCTGTTCAGGCGCAGCCCCGGCGATAAGATTTCGTAGTGGCGGAGCAAAAAACTGGTATTTACATTTTCGAAGTACAGGTGTCGGGTCCGCTCTTCCCGCAACAGGCGCAAGGCCTGCTGAATAGGAGCTACTTCTATTAATTCCAACTTTTTAAAATTAGCTTTCACATACGCAACGGTCCGGTCGAGGCTCGGCGAAAAGGCTTCGTCGAGCGAAGTAAGCACGGCCACCTGGCAGGCTACCTCGCCCCGGATATTTTGGCTGCGCAGCACATCCAATTCCATTTGTTCGGCCATTTGAAACAACTGGGGTAAATCCACTTCGTGCAGTTCGGCCCGCAGGTTTAAGGGATAAACCTGATCCGGCACATCCAGCCGCATGGTACCCCGAATATGGAGTTCTCCGCCGGCGGTATTTAAATCAAGTCGCGAAATTTTTGCCCGCTGGCTGTTGAGATCAGCCTGTAAAATAACATTGGTGCCTTCCAGGTACAAATACCGGAGCCGGCGGGTTTTCACCTGCAAGTTCAGGCGATAATCTTCCCGGGTGTAAAAAGCCCCTTTCTTTACGGCTGCCTTGGGCGCGGCACCTGGCTTGGCTTTTCGTTTTCCATTTTTCAGGTCGGCTAAATCTTGCATAAAAGATTGCAGGTTCAGTTCCGGGTATTCTAATTGCACATTCAGGTAAGGCGCCCGCACGCCGCTAATCCCGTAGTACCGGAAACCTCCGTTAGCGGTAGCAATACCGCCACCCGGAGATATAAAGCGCATGCGGGTTAAAGTTATCCGCTCGTCGTATTGGTTTACCTGCACCACCAATTTCTGGACGTGTTCATCTATCGGAAGATTTACCTGGCCCACCTGCAAGTTCAACTGCGTTTCCATATTAATCAAGCTATTTTTCCGGGTGGGTTTAGCCTCTGTTTGCGCCGCGATCCCTGGTCCGGAGCGACGGCTTTTTACCGGTGGTTTGGTTTGAGCAGGAGTTTCGTCCAGCAGCCACTCGGAATTGAGGTAAGCCGCCTGCACGCTGGCGCGGGAAGAAATACGTCCGGGCTGATCTAACAGATAAGCAAAAAAGTTTTTTACCGTAGCCTGCATCTTAAAAGAGTGCCCGCCAATTAATCCGTTCAGGCTTTGGAGGCGCAATACATTGTTTTCAAAGCCCAACGCACCGTTTACATTCCGGCAAATAACGGCTAAACCCACCGGCTGAAAAGTAGCGTCCTGCAACCTGACTGCTCCCTGGCCTTGCCAAGCCGCCGCTACTGGTTTACCCGGCAAGGGTACCTGGCCCTTTACCGAAATCTGGCCCTTCATGGTGCCTCCCAGTACCGCCGTAAAAGGCAAATTTACCATACCCGCCAGTTCGGCCAGGCCCAAGCGCCCTACTCCCTCAAAGGTAAACGACGGGTTTAAAAAATTCTGAATGCTTAAAGCTATCCGGAAAGAATCCTGCTCGGTACGGGCCGAAAAATTAGACAAAGTAAAGCGGCTGGTTTCCGGACCGTGCTGTAAGCCATTGTCCATTTCTCCGGTTAGTTGCACATCTTTAATCAGGTGTTTGGTGGCAGGCAGGTATAAATCACCTTTATCCATCTGAAAGCGGATGGTGTTGCGCGGCCGCAGTTTGGGGCTGGTAACGCCGGTAATGCGGAGTGCAAAGCGCAAACGGCTGTCGGTTTTTACTTGGTCGAGGAATAATTTAGCCTGGGTGGGTATTAGTTGCGTGAGCACGTAGAGCACCGGCTGAAAACCCTTAATGCGCATATTCAGGTTCATTCCTTTTCCGGGAGCCAGCACCTGGTGCGAACCGCTGATTTGTATTTTATTTTTATTTATCAGGAAATCGGTATTGCTTAATTTTCCCTGCTTTTGGTCGAGTAAATATTCATAATGCACGTTACCGGTAAAAGGCTCCTGCCGAAACAGTAAAATTTTATTATTACGCAAGGAGCCTATTTTTCCGTTCACGGTACCAGCCACGTTCAGTTTGCGGTTTTGTACTTGCACTTTTAAATCGGTTCGTTCCACGTTTACCGTAAAAGCATCTTTTTTATAGAAATTTTCATTTATAATTTTGGCTTCGCGAATAACAAGCTTCGGAATAAGTAAAGGAAGTCCACTGGCTTTAATGGAATCTTGCGGCGCCGGCCGAAACCGCAAACCGCTTTTATTACCTAAGCTATCCGTACGCTGGTGAAACAAAACATCTGTTAAATCTACGCGGCTTATTTGCAACCGGTCGAGCCGGTATTGGCCCAGGGGCACCGCTACTTCGGCTTGCCGGATAGCGAGTACTTGCAAGGCTGGTCCTGGCCCCACGGTATCGAGCAAAGAAATATGATTAAAAACAAACGTAACCCGCGGGAAATGGCGCCACACCGAAACGCTGGTTTCGAAAGGCTCCAACACTAAATCGGATTTATTTTTAAATTGTTCCTGCAATAAAAAGCCGGCCTGCGCCCGATATAAGCGGGCAGAATACTCTAAACCGGCCAGGCTTACTCCCAAGAGTAAAACTAAACCGACCACCAGCGTTTTAATTATTCTATTTCGGCGCATTAAATGGGATGAGCAGCTCTTTTTTGAAGCAGATTTGCTAACGCTGCCTACCTATATTAATAACTGATTATATTTAATAAAGTTAGGGTTTCATTAACTCTGATTTAAAATGTTATTTAACCGGGACTTAACTGATTTACCAGAAAGTTATTTTTTACCAAATAGATTTTAAAAACTTATATCCTACTTTTTCTGGTGATGGGAAATTAAATTTATTCTGAGTTTAGCCCGATAGTCCTGGTTTACTTTAGCGTTCATAAAGACAAGCCGTGGCTAACTAGCCCTGAAAACGCTGTTTTATCCCGGACAGCTGTAGCTGCCTACTAATCGTTCTATCCGGAAGCACAGCAGAAATCAGCTTTTAACTTGTATCTTTAACCCAAATAAATTTTGTGCGATGCTAGAACAGGCGCTGGAAAAATTAAATATTGCGGAATTAAATCCCATGCAACAGGCGGCTTTGGCGGCAGCCAGTCAGCAGGATGTGGTGGTGCTGGCGCCGACCGGATCGGGGAAAACGTTGGGCTTTTTACTACCTTTGCTGGCCCGGCTACAACCCGGCATGCCCGGCATTCAGGCCTTGGTACTGGTGCCGGCGCGGGAACTCGCGTTGCAAATAGAACAGGTATTCCGGCAAATGGGTACGGGTTTTGGTATAAAATGCTTTTATGGTGGCCACGCCACCCGCACCGAAAAAAGCAGTTTGGAAAACCCACCGGCAGTAGTGGTAGGTACACCGGGGCGGCTGGCGTTTCATTTACGCGAGCAAAACATAACGGGGGCTTCCGTCCATACTTTAGTGCTCGATGAATTTGACAAATCGCTGGAATTTGGCTTTGAACCGGACATGCGGTATATCCTGGATCAATTACCAAACGTGCAGCGGCGGCTTTTAACTTCGGCTACCGCGATGGTTAAAATTCCGGGTTTTACCGGTTTACGCAACCCAGCTATAGTAGATTTTTTACAAGATATTCCGAGCGCACCCGATTTAGAAATAAAAGTAGTACCGGTATCCGACGCCAACAAAGAGAATACTGTTTTCCGGCTGTTGTGCAAAATATTAAATAACCCCACGCTGGTTTTCTGTAATCAACGCGATGCGGTAGAAGCGCTAAGTACTTTTCTAACCCAAAAGCGGCTGGCCCACGGCGTTTTTCACGGTGGCCTGGAGCAGCCCGACAGGGAACGGGCTTTACTTAAATTCCGGAACGGCACGTATCCCCTACTCCTCAGCACCGATTTAGCGGCTCGCGGCCTGGATATACCGGAAATAGAAAATGTGGTGCATTACGAACTGGCAACTGCCGAAACATTCCTGCACCGCAACGGCCGCACGGCTCGCATGCACGCCAAAGGTACCGTTTACGTTTTGCTGGCACCCGGCGAAAAACCAGATTACTTGCCAGCTGGGCTGCCTACTGAAACCTTACCCGTACGCCCCGCTTTACCACCGCCCAGTCCTTGGGAAACACTTTACATAAGTGCGGGCAAAAAAGATAAAGTTAGCAAAGGTGATATTGTAGGCTTTTTACTGCAAAAAGGGAATTTGCAAAAAGAAGAGTTGAGCTTGATATTGGTGCAGGACCAAGTTGCTTACGTAGCGGTCAGCCGGGCCAAAGCTGATAACTTGATTCTTACGTTACAAAACGAAAAGCTTAAAAACAAAAAAGTAAGGATAGAGCGGGCCCGGTAAAGAAGCCTTTTTAAAATGCCAATTCTAAAGATATACCTTGAAATATGCCAGATTTAATGCTATTAGCTTTAGTTATTCCTCAGCTTTAAGCTTTTCTGTAAGTTAGCTATCGCCTCGCCGGCTGGGCCTTACTTTTCTCCTTGATGAGAAAAGTAAGCAAAAGAATCAAGACCCTTCAAACTTGCTGACCGCTCGAACAGTGAAGTGTCATTGGTGCATCCGCAAGGGCTTTTCTGTTGTGGATTGATAGAAGATTAAGTTATTTAATATTTAGTAAATTCTAATCAGAATAGAATCAATAAAACATATCCACTTACTCCTTTTATCCTGTAGAATTAACAAAAACCGTAGCTCGCAGGAAACTTCATCAGTTTGAACAGCGAGGGCCTGCTAGGATTCCGGTGCGCAGCATTCCGAGCTTTTTTGCGAGGAAAGGAAGCGTAGCCCGACCGAGTGGCCAAATGGGGCCTTGCGGCCGGGAGCGAACTTAGGCAGAAGCAAAACATCAGCGCCTGTGCCTTGAAAGATGAAATCTTTTAAAAGAGAAACTTGAAGCAATTCAGCAAAAGATAAAATCAATAACCCATTTTACTTTTTTCTGCAAAGAAGCATCCCTTTAATACAAAAATAAATAAAGCTTCTGTTTTACCGCATTAAAAAAGTAAAACGGCCAATATTTTGCAGCGCAATACCGGTGCCCCGCGCTACCGCTTGTAGAGAATCTTCGGCAACGTGAACCGGCAGTTTCGATTTGGCAGCAATCCGTTTATCCAGCCCCCGCAACAAAGCGCCGCCACCGGTCAGGTAAATGCCGTTTTGGTAAATGTCACCGGCAAGTTCAGGCGGCGTAATTTCAAGGGCTTTCATTACCGCATCTTCCATTTTAGCTACCGATTTATCCAGGCAAACCGCAATTTCGGAGTAACTTACTTTAATTTCTTTTGGAATACCGGTCATCAGGTCGCGGCCCAGAACGGCATAATCAGCGGGTGGATTGTCCAAATCGGTTAACGCGGAGCCCACTTCAATTTTTATATTTTCGGCGGTGCGCAAACCAATCATTAAATTGTGCTGCTGCCGCATGTACTGCAGAATTTCGGCATCAAAAGTTTGGCCGGCTACTTTAATTGATTGGTCACAAACAATGCCGCTCATGGCAATAACGGCTATTTCGGTGGTGCCGCCGCCAATATCAATAATCATGTTCCCAATGGGTTCCTCCACATCAATGCCAATGCCCAGGGCCGCCGCCATGGGTTCATGAATGAGGTATACTTCTTTGGCACCGGCGGTTTCGGCC
>Ga0210040_10004153_pt1 | contig 19066 bp, 10 predicted proteins | sample CryGeyCG12114_NA_FD_185462 | JGI IMG/M metagenome (GOLD analysis project Ga0210040, IMG submission 185462) | Groundwater microbial communities from aquifer - Crystal Geyser CG19_WC_8/21/14_NA (SPAdes) (version 2) | ecosystem: Environmental > Aquatic > Deep subsurface > Groundwater | place: USA...
ACTACTAATTAACTAGATTCACTTTTGGATTATTGAATTCAGGATGACAACAACTGGTGCAATTATCGTATCTCTGTTTAGCTATTAATCAATTGGCATGATATTATTAATAAGTATATTATAGTGGAACAAAGGTTGTCAATATGTCGGCACTGTCTATTCTCATACTAAACATAACCTGGTATTGACTCCTTGAGGCTAAATTTTGCAATACTGATAATTTGTTCAATGATAAGTTGACATTTAGAGCACCTCTTTATAATCGATTAAGAGATTTTGGCTAACAAGGTTGGTGAAGTTCATAATGTAATGATGATTACTTTTTGTTTTTTTAGAGAGTAAATACTGTTGGTTTGTGAATTTATAGAAAGGCAGACATTAATTTGCTTTTACGCATGTTAATAATTTTTTTTGTTGCTCAAAATAAATTTTAAAGTACAGCAATGGGAGATTTTATTATTTATTATTATGTTTTTGCATTGTATCATGAATTGTTTGGGAATGCCATAGTCCAAATGCATTGGCTGATTTTGTTCATGTCATGTCAGCTATAGTATTTCATTTTTATTTCAGACAGTTTGGGGCTTGGGGTTGAATGACTAACTAATGGTTATTAATGAGTAATGTGAACTAAATTTTATCTGTCTGATTCTTTCGAATGTGCAATGCCAAATTGATCAAGAGATTTTTGTTGTGTGTTGCATATTATACTTGGCATTGGATGCAATTTTGAATCTTTATGCTGCTGTCTAACTCGCCGAAATTATTTAGATACGCAACACTCGTAGGATTTACCTTTTTAACCAGGTTTATAAGTTTGCTCATTAGATGCTATTTGCAAGTCAATTTTCTACTCGCAGTTAATCTTAAGATGTATCATTGTTTTACCATCACATTAGCCCAAAGATTCTTAGACGTTTGATTGGAACAGAGTTGATTTTTCGTAAGGTTAGGGGACTAGGTTATTATCACAGGTAAATTTGAAGAGAAATTTAATATTGCATACAAGGCCAGTAAAAACACGTACTTTAAGATGTTTACTATACTACGCATAGGAATTAACAAACCAAATGTAATTTTGCCAATATCTTATTATGATAGCTGTGTATTTGTATTGTTGGTAAAAAGGAATGGAATGGTAATTACTACGATGAGCTAGAGCACTGAACCTAATTGTGCCAGATGAAATTGAACAATATCAATTTTTCGTGTATACGTAAGGAGGCGTGTTATATATACTGCTTGTCAGTTTGACATGATTTAATGTAATTAAAACATAATCATAACTGAATACAAGTGTTGCAAGAAGCCTATATTATGAAATGAAATTGTGATTTTTTTTATTCATGCTTGCACTACACACTATGCTTGCAGTGTATGAACTCTTGATAGACTAACTAAAATTTCACTTAAAGTTTTGTACCCTGGAATGAACTGGAGAAATACCTCATGTGATGATGAATGAGCACTGCAATGCATTGTGGCCATGATGAGTGAGCTAAACCAATGAGAATAGTATTTTCTTTCAATTGTCACTTTAGTGGACACGCACACATAAAAAATTGTTCTTTGTAATGTGTGGGCAGTTGACGGCATGGACGAACGAACTATATATCAAAGTAAATGGAAAGCGTCATTGCTTACTTACTAACTAACTTAAAATTGACCTTACAACTTGTGACGGAATGAAAAATCAATAATTTTTGTAGCATCTATCTAAAGCTATAGACTTGTAAACTATTTTGATGTGTAATCCAAAACGATAATATTATGTAAAATACTCTTTTCTGTATCGACGATGATGCTACTATGCTATTGCAAGACTTGCCCCATTGCGTGAATCGTGAATGAATGTTTTCATGAAGAATTTAAGTAAATGTATCGTCAGCCATTTTTATGACCATTAGCTATTGAATACAAATGGGATGCCTCAAAACTCTTTAATGATTATGAGGCTGTTGCATTATAAACTATTTAGCGTAAATAAAGTACTTCAAATGGCGTGTAATAATATAAATTAGAAAAAAATTGCAACAAAGCTGTTGGCGTGGCTTTTGCTCATTGCAATTGCAACTACTATATAAATTTATATAAGTATTTATACATAATGTGTAGTAGATGGAATCCAGTAAGAATAATAAAAGCTACCCAGAAACATTGAACTTAATATGTATTTGTGTTTATCCTTTTTTCAATCAGTCATAACAACTTCTAGTTATTCACCCCTAGTTGGCAATGCATAGTTACCTAAATAAATTTAAATGTACTTGATTAAAATCTTATCATATATAATAGTCTGAAACGATCCATCAAAATTCGGTAGGTTGTACAAACACATTACAAAATACTTGGATCTATTCTTTGTATTGAACGGATCTCAGGATTCCCAGGTCTTCACAAACTTATTGTTAAAGTAAAGTATAAGTAACCTTGCGTTCATATTCAGTTTAACCTATGCAAATGCTGGGAGTTATGTTATCATCAGACCTGATGCAAGTCATCATTGATGGTAAAAGAGGTGTGTCACATTTATTTTTGGTCCCAGCATGCACCTAATGCATGAGATGGAAATTAATGAAGCAATGGATGAGATGACAAGGAAATAATAGAATTATTAGCTCGCCATTCGTTTCGGGAATTGCTTTTAGCTGCCCATGTTGTTAGTTGGCTGCCCATATTGTTAAAACGAGTTGCTTTCTTCTGTCACACGGCCATCCACACTTAGATTTCATGAGATGCTGGTCCGCAGTACCGCAGTAACTGTACTTACTAACTATCTAAAACTGCACGGTAGATTATTTGCTTTGCTTAATAGGAAACCATGAAATTCAACTCAGGGTTGACCCGTTGACCAGTGCATACTATATAGCATATGTACTTAATAAGTTCACCATAGCAAGTTATGTGAGATCGTGTAGGGTCAATAAGTAGTCCACTGATGAACTAATTTGGCAGCAAGCACTCTATGAGGCTTGCCCACATGAGGAGCCCACATGTTCGTCTGGTGGGATGGATTCATATTATACATGGATACCTACTTCGGCAAATGCTGGAAAAATAGATGCAAAATGGTCCTTTCCGATACGATATTCATTTGATTTTTTATTGTGCCCACACGGATTTTGTTTGTAAACGATTAAATGCTTATACATAATTCGTTAGTTGAATGAAAGTAAAAACATCGCAGAAAGAATTTTAAAATGGGCGGGTTCCAATTTTTCACATTCGAGGAAAGCCATACAGTTTTCAAGAAGACAACTAGTCGTCAATTTAATCTCAAAGTTAGTCCAGGAGATCAATAGTCGTAAGAAATTGCAAAATTGCAATTGGAAATAATGTCTATTAAACAACATCCTAATTCATTATTTACAGTGTAAACTGTCTTGTTATCCGGTTATTTCTAAGGCCTATGATATGGAACAACTCAGTTTGTAAAGTAAGTATTATTAGTATTATTACTATTATTAGTATTTATACAACTGGACAAAACGCATCACTTCATTGCACTACTTCCACCTATTGAAGACAAGAGAGATGATGCAGTCTTTGGTGGCATTGTTTTTGAAGCCACTGGTACGCCAACACCAGCTTTCATTTCTTGAGCTCGAAGATTCACCACACTAGAGTAAATATTTGGCCCAAGGTATCCAAATTCAGTTTTGTATTCATCTACATGGTCAGGCCCGGGTCTTAAGGTTTTGATAACGACACAGACTAATTTCTGTAAAAATCCAATGTGTTCACTTAGATCACAGACAAGGATATTCTCTGCACTAAAAATGAAGATGAATCCAAATCTTACATCATATAAAACTTTAATTTTCTGAGCAGCAATCTTATCAGCTGAAGTATGTCCGACACCTTCTTGACATAATTCTACTCTAGTACCAATAGTTTTGGCTTTGGGAATCAAAAATGTTTTTATAACGTCATTGCCCATTTCACCTAGTCCAGCAATGGCGCCATAAACGGAGGCCAGTGGAGTTTTCTCATTCATCAAAGCTTCAGCAAACATTCTCGTTATCCTTACTTGAATATTATTCGTAGATGTATTGAAATTTTTGCATATCGTAGCTATTAATTTGGAAGCAAAGTCTCGTAAGGCCCAATGGTTATCTACGTCTGGACGAACACATAGTTGCTTGCTGACAATGCATGTAAGAACACTAGGAATGATTTCGTGAAGCTGTTAAGTAAAAAAACATCAACATAGTCACAAGAATACTTACTATGTAAAGTCAGATTGTAATCGTAGTACAAACAGAATAAAATCACTCACATATTTTTCTAAATATAAAGTCTGATTATCCAACAGGGCTTTTACCATTCTCATTAAATAAATTAAAAGAGCCAAATTGAATTGAACTACATTCACCCGAACGCCCTCTGCTATAAATGTGCAAAGCCTAGGTAGCATTTCGTATAGCCCAGGATCATTTGAGAGACTTTGGAGAGCTTCCTAAAACGAAAAAGGATAAAAATTTTGTGTGGATTTTTACATGATGTATAAAGCAAAAAATAGCTGCTGATATACCGTTCTTTTAGTTTCATCTGAGCCCACACAAGCTTCCGTAATTTCTTTGTAGTATAATTGTTGCTCAACAGACAGTTCATGAGTAGCAAGCTGCTTTATAAAAACTTGCTCACTCGTCTTGAATTTAATAGGCTTTCCTACAGTAGGAGTAAAATGTCCAGACCCTTGAGCTCTGGGTCCTTTACTAAGTTTTGAGGCTGGATCCACGCTATCCATTCGCTGCTGATCTTTTGACTGAGGAGGCGGATTCTCTGGAACTGCAGGCTGAATGCCTTCAATAGCCAACCAATGAGATCGTAATGTGACTTCTAGAGGAACTTTGGGAATTTGGGTTGCTACTAAAGTTTGAATGTCAGCTTCTTTTTCATCAAAGAAATGCAGTTCACGGCCCCCTCCAGACGCAAATCGAAATGGCAAGAACTCTTTTGCGTCAAATCCATAGAGAGGCTTGACAGTGGGACAAATAATTGGATTACTGGTTTTGTTATCAATGAAATTATAAGAAAAATGATAAACATATCGTCAGAAGAAAGAAGAAACATTCCTTTACCTCAATATCTTTGGTTTTTAAGGAAAAGTCGATATCTTGGGTAGTCAATTTCATTCGTTTGGACGGTTCCATAAACTTTAGCGCATCTTGAACAATAATTCTGAGACGATGAGTCACATCTTCTGATAATTCTTTCGCAGCTTCGTCATCCATATTTGCAATGCCAACAGACTCAGCCATGGCTTTAATGGAGTCCACGTATATAGCAGAGACTCCAGCGCTGTTACCAGTTGACGAAGCTAAACCAGCAATGTCTTCCTGGGTCAAAGCCCCATCCTTTTCTTTATCTCCCATGATTCCTAAAATTACATAAAAAATATTTTTAAACTCCAACATGTTTCGTCTGAAAGGATTAGTTAGCATACCCTCGCAAGTTTTCTTTCTCGCCGAACTCACCTTTCTATCTCTCGTATTCGATCTGAAAAAATACTGAAGTATTTGAAGGACTGTTTCAACCAATTAAAATTACCTTAAAATTATGATCATTCATTAATTTAAATTATTATAATATAAATCTAATTGCTTATAGGTTTATTAGAAAATATCTCTTGTTTTTGAATAAAAACTTAATTCGGTAAAAATTGTAGCTTCTGCACTTTGGCGCCGGTCAGCAGTCATAAGAATTTGTGCCTATGTCGCGCAATATATTCTGTAGCTATGTAAATCATGGAAAAGTAGTGCTGGTACTACTTTACTGGGGGGAAAAACTATTTATTAGTCACTGCCATTCATCAATGGTAGCCCAATTGGACTCAGTACAATTATTTATATGTGTTAATTGAACATGAAAACTTTAAAATGTTATTATTCTACATTCATTTTTCAGTTATATAGATGACTGTTTAAAATACGTATGGATGATTTGATAGCGTGTAAGGCCACACCACAACATAAGGCCACACCATAAAATGACAACAATGAATGCTACAAAATTAGGGAAAAAATTTAGTAAATAATCTTCTTTTAAAATTTTCTTGATGCATTTTCTTGTTGATGCTCTATTTCACAGACAAGGTACATTAGAGGGGCATGCAATAGGTAGTTGATGCGAAAATGCCCGGCTACAGCTTTCCCATAAGCTCGGGATTTTACGGAGAAAGGACGGTAAAATCACCGAACATATGAAGGAGTTCCTTTCAGTGTAGATTAACTGTTACTTTAGCTCGAGTTTAAGTGTAAGGACTTTAAAGCTGCTGTTCAAATTGTGTTTGGGTTTGCACAGAATATTTGAAAGGTTGGTCAAGAAATTCTTCCTCCAATCCAAATACAACTGACATAACTTCCGAGAAATTTCATTCAGTTCTCCTGAAGACATTGTTACATTTGAGGGATTTAAACCTAACATTATTAATACCGCCACAATTTTAACCAGGTCATTTGGTAAAACAGTTTGCTATTATTCGGCCCTATTCCCATGAAGAAAGGGTCCATTAAATGTGGGTGGAGGTGGACATGAAGGATTGCTGGATGATATTAATATGCAAGGTATGTGTTAAGGTAGTTCTAACCGTTGAACCATTTACCTACAACTGATATACTACATTCTCTGCACTCATACATATCTTAATCTTCTATTTTTCATCACAATCATTTTAAACGAAACGCAATAACGCAAGTAATCACAACATATGACATTGACTGACTGGACTCTATATCGGTAACTCTGAAAGGCTATTTTAAATAGCTTACAGCATAAAATCCTTTTTTCTATTAACTAGAATCTTTTTCAACTACTGCAAATATGAGCTTTCGTTTGATGTTGTACATGATAAAAATCCTTTTTGTTCTGTTGATAATTCAGTTTCATATAACTGTTTTGTATTTGTCCGATTCACACATCTAACAATATAATAAGATGTCTGCCAACTCATCTGCAAACTTTTCGTTTCCTTGCAGCCGTAATATCATGCAGGAGTGCACTTTTGTAGTGGAACAATCCAGTGAGAAATACACAGATGAGAATAAAAAAATAAAGATGATGCATAGGACACAGATGGACTTTTAAAGTATGAGTCTTTACGACAGGATTTGTATTATTCATCCCAAACAGTGTGAAGGCGTATATATAGTAGGAGCATTCAACCAAGCAAGAAGGGAATTGTATAAATGATCAAAACTAAAAGAGGCATAGTATGTTTAGCTTATAGTTAGTTAGCTAGCTAGCATAGCTTTTAGCTGAGGCGAATAACAAAATGAACGGATGAATGAATTATCCTCATAATGCATCGCATCGTATACTAACTAACTAAAAGTGTACATTTGCAAAATACAATGTTGTATAGTTCCGTCAAACTAAACAAAACTCAGTCAGTCAGATGCAACCAACACAACTTTCCTATTGCTGTCTTTTAAAGACACTGAGTCCTTAGCTACCCGCGGGTGTGAATTGAATTCTCAAACTGTATTTTTTTTGTGAACGTAACTTGTGTTTTGCTGCTTCGCGAGGTTTATTTGTATATGTTTAGTTCGTATTTTCATATTTAATTGTGCTAATACTTTCAGTTCTTAAGCTAAGAAGCATTGATTAACAATTCATTGTTATGCATGAAGATCATCCACTAAACAGTGTTAACCATTGGGCTATTGATCGACGCCGAGTTCTGAAGGAACTGCAAAACCAGAACATGTTTGCAATAATATTGCGCTGAGGATTTGGACGATTGGATGTTCTCAGAGGTATAGTTTGTTTGGCTTCGCTGAGGTTATGTACATTTTACCAATTAGCACTATTAATAAACGAAACGTCGTTAAGAACTGAGCATTAAGGGTTCAGAGGAATTCTAAATGTGGCTTTGACAGCTGTCAATAAGTCAATATCAGCTCAAAACCTCAAAATCTTACCCTACGGTCACTACGGTGTGTAAAGGTGGCCAAAGATAGAAGTTAGTTTATATTAGAATGTAATTTAATTGAATCAGCTGTCTGGTATCTTTGTCAGTAAAGTTCGAAAATTTTGTTAGGCACAGCATTCATAATTATCGCGTCGTCGCGTGCACGAAATTCGTTAACGTCCAGCAGTAAAGAATGACATTTGTATTCCCAGAGTTGTTCAAAACTATAAAATCAACGAGATATTATTTTGAATTGTTCGATGCCCTGGTCCTATTTTTCATGGATTAAGTGTAACTGTGCCACTTAAAAAGTTGGGTACATATCCGTTTTTTTGCTTTCACCTCCATATGCATGTTTCTGACAATGAATGGTTTAATTAGTTGCACATAGTATTGCGTGTTGCTCAAGTTATGAATATGAATGAATTTATCAATCTATTCAGGTTTGTTTACGGCCTCTTGGTGCACACAAGTAGCATCCTCGTAATTTAGCATAGTGACTCACTATTAACCAAACAAAAGGCTAATTGCTCATTGAAACCTACCCACCCTAGCAGTTATTTATGTCGTGATTAGTTATTTTTCATTAAATTCCAGCTAAATAATTCTAGCAATTTGGTACATCATATTAACAGAGTTTGAAATAAACATAATTCCGTTTGAATTAAAGTTTTATGACATTGTTTCAATACTCTGTAAACAGGGCTATGAAGTCGAATAAAGAGGTCTATCAACTGTACTAATAAGGATTCACATGCATGGCGGAATTTACAATGGAATAACTTCCTTAGTCGTCTGCTATATCCATGGATGGTCTCAAGGATTCGCGCACACCTTTTTACACTGTGTGGCTTATTGAAAGCACTTTAGCAAAAAAATAACTTGGCCACCTCTCGACTTCTCCTATCCAAACTGAAGATTCGTCATGGTGGCTGCTACTTGGATGAAGCATATCTTCAGCACTACAACGTTTGACACTTTCTTCTTAAGCTACGGTCTTGCACTAGCTATTACATAGTCAGCTGTCAGCTACCTACTATTATGCAATGACCCGTGGATTCCATACTCTGATTGGTGAATCACACTCTGAATGAACTTAAGTACTTACCATAGTCAGGTCAATAAATCCCAAGTCTCTGCCGTTACCCACAGTATGACAAAGTGATATCATCTTACTACTACAATATGTGATAAAACTTTCACCTTTAACTCTGGACTTCAGTGGTTGTTGTTGTTTACATTTTCGTTGGAAATATTGAGTGAAAGTGTAAATTATCAAATCATAATGGAAGGAGAAAACATAGCTGAAGGCATTCGCAGTGTAGTTCTGCGCCGTGGGGAAGCAACTGGTATGGGCTTAGGCCTTGGATTTTCGGTGAGTGACAGAGTGGCGTTTTGCTTATAGCTTTTGAAAAATTTGATTTTTGTATGTCTCAGTCTCAATCTCTAACTATATTTTTATAAGCCGTCATAGCGTCATAGGCAATTTAGGCATTTCATGATTTCATTTTGGTGGTACCAATACATACAAATGCAATACAAAACGGCGAAAGCAAAATTAGACTGTCTCTGACAGAAACCACTCATTTCTTTGAGTGCTAGAAACACTAAAACCTTTTATGTGCTGCTGATATGTTTAGCTATAAATTATATATATAAATATTGGTAGGATAACCAAGGGGCGTGTAAAGTGGCACGTACATTAAAAAAATTCTTAATCACAAGAATAAAGTTGTGCTCAAGTAAAAAAAAAAATATTTGAATGCACACGGGAATATAAAAGGGGAATGATGAATCCATCACCACGTCCATCGCTTGAGTTATTTAGGGTTTTTTCCGAACGTGTTGAATTCCTGCAGTAGGGTAAAGAAAACTTTCGATTCGTAATCAAATAAAGTGTATTTTTTTTGTCAAGATAATGGGTGGAGCTGGCTACGACTTTCCTCCAGTTATATACGGAATTGAAAAGGATTCACCAGCTGCTCGTTGTGGATTGGTAAGCTCGAATTAATATATTGCACGTCTCTTGATGTCAATTTCTTGTGTGAACAACTTTTATATTGATTTACAACCATCGCCTAGCTGAATATGTTCGATGACAAGTGATTCCGGTTAGAGTAACAGGACTGTGTGGAAGTAATGTTTCTTCTGTGTGTCTTTTTCAGCTAGAAGCAGGGGACATTATTCTATCGATAAATGAGAGGGAAGTTCTTCGGTTGAGTACCAAAGAAGTTTTGAAGTGCTTAAGGCTCAGTGGAGATATTGTTCACATTAAGTTTAAACGAGGTGAGGTTACTCTTTGTACCCCATTATAGCTTCCTCTCCTCGCATAATACACTCATTGCAGATACCCAAGGGTTTTGTTTTTCTTATGAAGCATCATGTTAGTGTTAAAAGCTCAACTTTACGATATTAAAAGAAAACAGAAGCTCGAGAGGCAATGCGTTGACTGAAACAAAAGGTTGTGTGCGGTCAAGGCCGACTCTTTTCTTTTCTCTACAGGTTTAGCTAAATTAAGTTGGAAATATATGGTGGTAGCTATTTTTCCACACAAGTTAGGCAAAATCATAACTTCATAAATGTGAAGAACATGTTTTTATCTAACCCTGATTTATTCAGTTTTATGCCCTGTCAGTCAGACTATGTTTATTTCGCTGGTTTACAGTTCTACAGTTGAAGATTTCTTTTTCACCTTGTTCAAGTAATATTTTTGTGCTTCCTTGAACCTAAATATTCTGTGTGTATGGCGTGGTACACGAGACTTGTTAATAGGAAATGAAGCTCTCCCTCTCTCACGATAATAACTTTTTATGCATTCTCTCTCTCTCTCACTATTATTGTGAGCCCGGCTCGCTCACTTTGGTCATATCCTTTTCCAGCGCTAACTTCCTTTCTCTTTCTACAACTTTCACTACAAAACGCCCTACAGATCATGCACATCTATACTATGTTCGTGCTCTTTTACGAGTGGGTACCGTACCGTAGTTTACTCATTTAATACTACGCGTTTAGTTATCCCATAACTTTTCATCACAATATCATATCAGATTGCCCTTTTGTTGGCAGAAACTTTTTGGCAAAAAACATTATTTCGCTTTCGGGGAATAAAGTAATTTGTAAAGCCCTAATTAACTGCTCGGCTCCTTTTTAGTGTGAACTTTTGATTCAATGTAAATGCTTGTGCATGGGCATTGTACTCCTACTTTGTTCATTGCATGCTCTGAGCATTTAATATTGTGTACTCACACTCACTCACTATAGCTTTTCTCCCTCCATCCATTGTAGTGTGCCTGCCTATAAAGTGAAAGCCATTTCCACACAGGCCACTATTACTTAGAATGAGAGTCAAGGAGTAGTACTACCTATTGATTTGTTTTGGGAAATGTGCACCCAGTGTTCCCGACTTCGTTTGCACAGAGTATTCCAATATTTTTTACTGATTTTACATCGAATTTTGCATTTTTCTATTTATTTAAGGCTCATGCCAATGCTACACTCTACAAAGTACATTTTTACCTTGGCCGATGCCAATAATATCTGGGTGAAGTGTTTGTTTTAGTTGATTAGTGCCATCGCAACAGCCACTTATACATTAAATGTACGTTCGATTTACAAGTACGATATGGTAGGGATCAATAACCACTTGTGTCGTAAATAATTTTATTATGCATGTATTTTTTTTCCAGAATGTTCATTCATTATCTACTATACTACTGCTACATGCTTACATAGAAATGCAGTTGATAAAAATGTTGTTATCTTGTGATTACAGATCCCCATATAGTGAGTCGTGTAAGACAGTTCCTGTCAACTCCTAACGTCATAGACGAGCACGAGAATTCGTCCTATATTGCACAGCCATACTCACAGCATTTATCCCCTCAGTCATCACCTCGGAAGCAACAAAGTCGACCGAAAGCCAGCCACATACCTGTGTACCAGTTCTCTCAGAGCCAACCTCGTGTGTCACCAAACTCCAGATTTAGTCCAAATAATAAAGTAGGCTGTTTCAAGTCTTCACCCACATCAGTGGGACCAGTGTCACCCACTGTGGACTCTAGTGCCCAGCAGATTTCATTTTCAGATGACCTATTCATCAACCATAGTCATAATCGGTACCCCCAGAACTGTGCTGAGGTTCAAACGAATCCAAAAACTCCTTATCGTGAACAAAATGTTGAAGTTAAAAATGGGAGGAAACACTGTGAAGCGTTTGTGATGACAGGGGATGCCATTCTGAACCTTTCAAAAAATAATTCGAATGACGCTTTCAAAGCAAGTCCTACAAAAACGAGTTCCAAGTTGACTCCAATGCCTCAAATGCCTGTGTTTGTGGAGCGTGAAAAAGATTTTGAAAGACGGCTGCAATTAGGACGAAATCTAGAGAAGGAAATGAAGGACAGTTGTTCAAATTCCACCCCTGGATCTCCTCCTCTGCCTCCTCCTCCGAGTGAGTTGGATTGTTTAAGGGGAGATCTGTCTCGACAGAATAGTGTGGACACGAAAAGTGAAAATCTTCCGTTGCCACCATTCCCTACAGAAGTGGATGACCAGTGCCTACTAGGTAGTCATCAGTTGCCTACCCAAAGAAACACGGACTCAGCTCAAAATGTGCACAAAAATGGTTCCCACCAGTTTGCTGGAGTCAATGGGAACAACAATAAGGAGTTTGGGGGCGGGAGCAGTGAAGAAAATAGTTCAAATAGTGATAAAGTGGATGCATGTGGTCAAGTCAAAAGAAGTAGCAATAAACATAACTGTAGTAATGTAAACAATGAAGACACTTCAATATCTTCGTCTGTTATGAGTGACAGTGGGGATGATGAGGATGATCAAATTGCTTTAATTGAGACTGATGAGGATGGAGAAGAGGAATTCAATAGACATGGGAAAGAGGAGGATCCATTAATCCTCAAAATGGCTGCCAAGAAATCCAAAATGTTTCATCATAAGAATGGGGATCACAAAAATGGTAGACATACGGAACCTTATGTAGCTTCAGAGAAGGTTCAAATACCTGAAAAAGAAAGGTCAGTTCCATATACCACTTTTATAAATGAAATCAGAATCAGATATTGGTTTGCGTTCACTCAATGTGACATCGTGTTGCTAGCTTACATTTTCTTTTGTATACTGTAACTGTATACTGATTTTTATAGAGTACACATGTGCTATGTGCATGTGATATAAAAAATTTATATTACCATTGCTCTACCACTCACAGTCAGTCAATCCTATACTTATCCCTATTGATTTAAATACTGCTGCTACTATGTAAAAGATTCATGTTTTTTAACTTTGGCATGCAATCAGTAGCTGACTATTGTAGATGAAAGTAGCATGGTTTTTTTTTGCACTCTTCGTTATTGGCAGGAAAAGAAGTGATTTTGTGATTTGAATTATGATAAGCAACATTGCAATTGCATACCACTTTGTTATTTTAGCAAGCCTATTATATTTAAACAACGTGATTTGTTTGCATGCAGGTACAACGAATACATTCTTCTCAATGGAAGTCCCGGTACGAATCCGGACGAGGATATTAGTGACCAGGATCGCACAATTAGTAACCATTCTTCGCCATCTAGAGGAGGGAATAGCAGCACTCCTATAACTAGTGTTGTCAATCCTAACAACTCTAGTCTCCATTGTGTGCAAAATCACAACAGTGCTGATGAAGATGATGCTTCTATAAGTGAGGGGGAAGGGGACGGTTCTGAAAAACATTTAAGATTATCTCGAGGGGATCGGGGTAGTGGGGGTAGCAATTTTAGTGGAGGTGAATCCGATTCCTCTGATGTGGAGTCTGTTAGACTGGCGCCTGTTGTCAAAGGTGTGGATCTGCCATCTGCAGAACGACTGGCTAAACGATTGTTTGCTCTGGATGGTTTCAAAGTCTCTGATGTGTGGCGACAATTGAGCAAATCAAATGATTTTAGCAGAGCTGTTGCTACCGAGTATTTGAAGTTCTTCGAATTTAAAAATGAATCTCTGGATATATCATTACGAAATTTTCTATCTGTGTGTCCTCTGAGGGGTGAATAATTTATTTACGAATCAATACATTTATATATTATCAACTGATAAAGTGCACTGCTAATGTTGTTGATTTTGCATTGCAGGTGAAACTCAGGAAAGAGAACGAGTTTTGTCGTATTTTTCCACTCGCTATGTGGAATGTAATCCTGACAACTTTGGGTCTCAGGATAGTGTCCACACTTTAGCTTGTGCACTGATGCTACTAAATACGGATTTGTATAGTGGCGTTCGGAGTGGTCGTCGAATGACTTGTTTGGAATTCATTGAAAATCTCTCAGGCCTAAATGATGGAGGAGACTTCCCAAAAAATATTCTCAAGCAATTATATCATTCAATTAAGTCACAACCTCTTGTATTCTCAGTGTAAGTTTTTCTAGAGCATATTTACCGTAAAAAGCGAATTTTTCGTTGAATTTTGTCACTTGATTTTTGAAATTTGCAGGGACTCGGAAGATGAATCTTCAACTAGAGAAATGATGCCCGTAGAAAATGTTACAACTTCAAATGCAGAATTCAAGCGAGGTTATTTAATGCGAAAATCCGTATTTGAATTCGGGGGCAAAAGAAGTAAGAAATACTGTTGTAATTTAATTTTTTTAGATTAGATACAGTACGGAAAGTGTAATTTCATGTATTCTTAATGTTTTAGCTCCACTTGGTAAACGATCTTGGAAAATGTGCTTCTTTCGTCTGAAAGAAATCTTAGGTGTACTCTCTCCGGACGAAAACTGCAAGCCAACAATGCAAAATACTCATCAGATTAAGCTTCATCACGCAATAGCAGCGGTTGCTGCTGACTATAAGAAGCGTCCAAACGTATTCCGATTAACGCTTGCAGACCGATCTCAATATTTATTCCAATGCAGTGACCTTAGAGAAATGAACAGTTGGATAGACATGATCAATTGGAATGCGGCAAGATTTTCTTCTCCTGCTTTAGAGGCTCCATGTAGCAGCACAGGAAGATTTGAGAAACCTCTTCTTCCAAGTTCTATTTCCAGGCTGCACGCTAGGGAACAACTAACGAGTCATCAGACCGCCTTATCTCGTTGGAATGAAGAATTAGAATATCTGGTAACTAAAAATTCCAAGTTTGATACTAGATACTTGAATTTGATGTATGAGCTTTTTATGACTTTTTTTGTTGTTTTCTAGAAGAGAGATGAAAAGCGGAAAAGAGATGCCAAAGAGAAATTAATATTCTTCCAATTTGAAATTCGACGTTACCGAGCGTATATTGATGTCTTGAGCAAAAGAGTTGCCGCCGAAGCAAATGAAGGCATTAATGATGAGCTCGTAGAATTGCAAGTTTTACCAAATCCTCCTTCAATATTGCTGGAAATGGACGATGAAAATAATTAATCTATGAGTGTATCGTTATTAATATTGACCGACCACTGGGACTGGACTATGAGGAATCCAGGAGTAACATTTCAGTTTTGCAACCGTACCACGTTTTCACTCATTTGCTTGACCAATATGTTTTGTGCTGTATTGTACCTTTTTTATTGTAAATTTTGTTACGTTTGATAATGTAGAAAATTTCTAACTATAAGACTGGTTCTCTATATTGTATTCTCGCAGTATTACATAATTACAAATGGGGAGGGAATCCGAAACGAACATGACTAACTACATAATGTCTGTATATTGTTTCTATTCATGACTATTTCTTCTCTTAGTTAGTTTGAACTCTTTGAACTCTCCGACTGAATGAGTAACATTTACGTTTACTAATTTTTCAAGGTTAGCTATTACCGTAATATACCACTTTTCTTTATATTTGTTTTTGTTATATTATGCTTTCCTCTAGACGTTGTTTTTTTCAACATTATTTTGCATTCACGGCAAATAGTAATAGTGTTTGTTGTTTGTTTTGCGTTTACTAAACCTATGATATTAGTTACCGCATTCTGAAGTGAATTTATGAACAAATTACTTGTCATTTAAACCAATGCAATTTATCAGTTGAATCGCCCATTTCACATTCAATGCACAATTTTTTTACTCGACTAAATACTAAAAGTAAGATATTATCACACACAGACAAGTGTGTATGAGACTAATGAGACATATATTTCATCAGCTGAATATTTCCGGAAACAAATGCAACTTGTAAAATAAACATCTCATTCTCCATCTCAGTATATCCCCAAAACTTTGATCAATGATTAGTTCTATAAAAATCAGTTATGCAAGCAAACAAATGCCAATATATTTGGAAAGAAAGTATTGTTTCTGGACTATAGTGTTAGTGTTACAAACGTTTTGTATACCAAATATGCATTGGTGTGGTTTATATGATAGGATAGAAATTTTTCAGAGCGAAGAAACTGTCAATCGTTATTATTTTCTTTATGGTTTTGAAAAAAGTTAATCAATTTACTGAATTCCATGTCTCATGGCTTTTTCTGTAAATAAGGTATAAAGAAATATGATCAATGTTGTGTTACAATTAACTGTGGCATCTGTTCGACTCTCTAACTCCCTTCAGAAGCTTTTTTTACAGATGTTTATCATCACTGAATTTCTTAACTTGGAAATTTAGGTTATGTATGTACCCTAATAAACTGTATCACTTCCCAGTGAAATTAAAAGTTTGCTTAATAAGGATAACTTTTATGTATTCATAATAATTCTTTTGTATCCTAGATGTTTGAAAATTGTCAAAAGTTCTTCGACCATGATATGCAACTTAAGATGACTGATGTACTATAGCTTCAGTGCAGAATTTAGTGGTTACTAAATATAAATACTACTAACTAACCTAATTACTAACTATACAACTAAAGTGTGCGGCAGAAATTAAGTCACTACAACTAACTATAGTTAACTGAAAGTATTATAGTCAATAATCGTAATTCAAATTGGTTCTCCATGAAGCCTGAAGCTCCATTTCTATGACAACATTTTTAAGTTTTAAGTTGAGGATTGATTGAAGTATACAGCTATGCCGCAAAATGAAGTAACTTTTCAGTTACTTTGTATTTAGTTTTATGAAAAAAACGTTTGTATTATTATTATTAATTAATTCCTTTATTTGAAGGCTGAACGTCAATTGTAGTTACTCAAAGCTTGCGATATTATTTCCCGGTGCGATGACAGCTCCAGTATAAAAACTAATGGTCGTGATAGATTTGATATTTACATGTTTTTGTGGGTTATAGTGTAGTGAGTAGTATATTATCAAATTGTATAGTTTTCATAAGAACGCCGTACCGTTTAGAATTTGTCACCTTGTAGCAGTTTCCAAATTTTTCGAGGTGCTATCTAGCCCTACATGCTGTCTTTGTACATCCATCGCGTGTCATATTGAATAATAAAATGAAGTTAAAGAACAATCGAGAACATGACTTCTCAATTTCGTAAGTGTGGTCTGGGACTATGTCAAAAGTGTACTTTTAGACCGAATTTATTACATCATTCACCACAAAAAATGGCTACAGATTAGCAATAATACGATACAATTATATGACGTACATTAACTTTGCATTTCACTACAGTTTGCTGTTCACATCACAATCATCGGAGTTTGCAAACGCTCACTGTTGTTTCACAATTTAGACACCTTAGCATGTGCTTACGTCGATCTTATATAGCATTGGCATTAGTATAGTACATCCAAATAAATAAATGATATGTAAAATAAAAAGTGATTGATAACGCGAATGAGTCATTATAATGACAAAATGATTCTTCAGAAAAAACTATCATCATAATAGAAAGAAGTGAAAAGTAACAGAATGATTGAACTGACCAACAACAACCAGGTTGATACGACCAACTGGATGAGGTTTTCTCTTGATACTTAGGAAATGACCAAAGATTTTGACAATGATAATTGTTTGCTTGAACAATATGGGCAATCAAATTTTACAAAACATCCAATTCATCATAAACAAAGAACAACATAAAGTGAGCATAGTTAATAAACTAAAGCGCGTTTTATGATGTTATGTGCATAATTTGTTCTTTCACAACTTGGTATGTATACGTTTCAAAAAAAGAAAATTGGAAATGACGATGGAAGTAAGAAGTTGAGCTGTCAATACGTAGTTGTTTCAAAAGTTGTGTTTGGGCGGGTACATACTAGTCCAAGACAAACTATCCCATGCGAATACTTTGGATGATTTGGAATACAGCTGTAAAAAAATGTCGAGTTTAGTATAATAAGATTATTATTCATAAAAATTGGGCAAATGATAAATTAAAAAATATTAGTACCAGATCCGCACACCACGAAAAGAAAGAGTCCCATAAGCCATGGGGCAACAGGGTATTTATCGTCATTTTGCCGCTATTGAAAAAAAAACCGTACCGTATAATAAAAAATTAAAATTACAACCTTTTCAAAAATCTACATGACAAAAAAAACGGTAACAGAAGAAAAACTAACTATTTAGTCAGTGTGCGTTACAGGCTTTGACGCACACCCACAACAATTCAGCTAGATCAAAGATTCTAAAATTTTCTTACCGATGATTTAGGAACATTTCCTCTCATTGTTAGCTGTTTGGATGCCTTTTCATTGGCAACTTTCATCCTTTGGGTGGAAACCATGATGGGAAATTAGAAAGTGTCACGAAGTCCGACAAAAGCAACTTGAAAAGCCTATTTTATTGTTCCAATTTTAATTTCCAATGGTTTGAATATACATAAATTGACTTTAATTTGGTATCAAACCAAACAATATTGTTATTTTCAAAAAAGTTACCTTCAAATTTTTGCGATTTAAGTCAACAGCTGTGCTCCCTTCGACAGCTCACATCAAAAGAACGGCGTAATTACGGATTTCGTGCTAAATAAACTCTAAAAAACCCACAGACAAAGTGAAACTGCGTTAAAGTTTGATGACAGCACACCAAAAGAACTTTCCGAATTTATATGGGAACGAGAACGAACTATACGCTTCAGCTTTACTTAATTTATAAACCTATATGCCTTCAGATTTGAGGATATTTAGTGCATGAGGTGAGAACCATAGAACACCCACCTTGATTTTATATGTTCAATTAGTATCTTCATGAAAATATTTTCCCAAGGCTGAATCCAACCCTCAAACCCTCTGTATTGTATATCAAGATATGTTTACCTTTATGGTCTAACCATATT
>Ga0210040_10004154_pt1 | contig 19064 bp, 17 predicted proteins | sample CryGeyCG12114_NA_FD_185462 | JGI IMG/M metagenome (GOLD analysis project Ga0210040, IMG submission 185462) | Groundwater microbial communities from aquifer - Crystal Geyser CG19_WC_8/21/14_NA (SPAdes) (version 2) | ecosystem: Environmental > Aquatic > Deep subsurface > Groundwater | place: USA...
CGCTCGGCCGCTCGCTCCGGATCTTCAAGGGCGAGATGAAGGGCATGAAGGACGACGACTCCGCGGCAGGGGGACTCCGCACGAAGGACGCGGCGCAGACCGCGCCGGTCCGGGGCGAGATCGTCGCGCCTGCCACCGCCGCGACCTCCGCCGACGGCGACCTCTCCGCTCAGCTGCACGAGGAGGCCCGCGTCGCCGAGGCGCGCGCGGCCGACCTGCGGGCCCGTGCCGAGCAGGCCCGCGCGGCCGACGGCTCGCGCTGACCCACCCCTCCCTGACAGGACGACGGTGAGCGGCCCCCGGCTGCGTCGGCGCCGCGAACCCCGTGACGCGGCGGCGACCATGTCGCTGGTCGCGCACCTCACCGAGCTGCGCAACCGCATCGCGAAGGCGCTGCTGGCGCTGCTGATCGCGACCGCCGTCGCCTTCTGGTGGTACGAGCACGGCCTCGGCGACTTCATCCGCGCTCCCTACTGCGGGCTGGACGAGGACCTCCGCTACGGCGGCGACGACTCCGGCGGCTGCGGCCTGCTCATCACCGATGTCTTCGGCGGGGTGTTCATCCGCCTGAAGGTGGCCTTCCTCGCCGGCACGGTGCTGTCGGCGCCGTTCTGGCTGTACCAGCTCTGGGCGTTCATCACCCCGGGCCTCAAGCGCAACGAGAAGCGGTACGGCATCGGTTTCGTCGCCGTCTCCACATTGCTGTTCGCGCTGGGCGCGCTGCTGGCCTACGTCTCCCTGTCCAAGGGGCTGGAGCTGCTGCTGACCCTGGCCGGCGACGGCGTCGTGATCGCGCTGACCGCCCAGGACTACATCGGCTTCGTGCTCTCCCTGCTGGTCGCCTTCGGGGTGAGCTTCGAGGTCCCGCTGATCGCCGTCGCCCTCAACCTGGTGGGGGTCCTGAGCCACGAGGTGCTGGCCCGCAGCCGGCGGTGGATCTTCTTCCTCACGATCGTGTTCGCCGCCTTCGTGACGCCGACGCAGGACCCGTTCACCATGCTGCTCATGGCCGGCCCGATGATCGTGCTGTTCGAGCTGGCCATCCAGATCGCGCGCGTCGTCGACAAGCGGCGGGCCAAGCGGGAGGCGATCGAGGGCTTCCACGACATCGACGACGACGAGGCCTCACCGCTGGACTCGCGACCGTCGTCCCTCGAGGAGCCGCAGGACTCCACGCCGGCGTCCTTCCGCGGTTGACCGGGGCCCGCCCCGTGGACGTCGCCGTCCTCGTCAGCGCTGCCGCCGGGCGCGGACGGGCCCGGGCCCTGGGGGACACGGTCCTGCGCGAGCTCCGCGCCGCGTCGCTGACCCCGCGGGTGCTGGCGGCCACCACCGGCGCCGAGGCGGAGGCGCAGGCGCGGGGCGCGGTCGCCGCCGGAGCCGCCGCGGTCGTGGCCGTCGGCGGGGACGGCACGGCGCACGCCGCCCTGCAGGCCGTCGCGGGCACCGGGACACCGCTGGGTCTGGTCGCCGCGGGCACCGGCAACGACCTGGCCCTCGCGCTGGGCGTGCCGGCCGACCCCGCGGCCGCCGTCCGGGCACTGGCCGCCGACCTGCGGGCAGGGGAGACCCGGAGCCTCGACGCCGGCCGCGTAGGGGACCGCTGGTGGGCCACCGTGCTCTGCTGCGGCTTCGACTCGGCGGTCACCGACCGGGCCAACCGGCTGCGCTGGCCGCGCGGGCGCCGCCGGTACGACCTGGCGGTGCTGGTGGAGCTGGCCCGGCTGCGGCCGTACGAGATCACCCTCGGCCTGCACGGCGAGGTGCGGACCGTGCCGGCCACGATGATCGCCGTGGGCAACACCGCCTGGTACGGGGGCGGTCTGCCCGTCTGCCCGGGCGCCGACCCGGCCGACGGCCTGTTCGACGTCACCGTCGTCGGACCGCTGACCCGCCGCGGGCTGATCCGCGCACGGCCCAAGCTGGCCGACGGCTCGCACGTGGACAGCCCGTCGGTGTCGGTCTTCCGCGCCGCCCGTGTGGAGCTGGCCTGCCCCGGCGTCACCACCTGGGCCGACGGGGAGCCGGTGGCGCCGCTGCCGGTCGTCGCGGAGTGCGTGCCCGGGGCGCTGACCGTCATCGGCGCGCGGCGAGCCGACGGCGCACCGCGCGCATAACGTGGGGGCATGTCCAGCCCCGCTGAGCGGTACGCCGCTTCCCGGCGCCGGACGGCCCATCCGGACCTCGCCGACTTCACCGCCGAGCTCGGGTTCTCCCTCGACCCGTTCCAGGTCGAGGCGTGCGAGGCCCTCGACCGCGGATCCGGCGTGCTGGTGTGCGCGCCGACCGGCGCCGGCAAGACCGTCGTGGGCGAGTTCGCGGTGCACAAGGCGCTGTCCGAGGGCCGCAAGGCGTTCTACACGACGCCGATCAAGGCGCTGTCCAACCAGAAGTACAACGACCTCGTCGAGCGCTACGGGTCCGACCGCGTCGGCCTGCTGACCGGGGACAACGCCGTCAACGGCGACGCGCCCGTGGTGGTGATGACCACCGAGGTGCTGCGCAACATGCTCTACGCCGAGTCGCCGGCGCTGCTGGGCTTGGGCTACGTGGTGATGGACGAGGTGCACTACCTCGCCGACCGCTTCCGCGGTGCGGTCTGGGAGGAGGTGATCATCCACCTCCCGCCGTCGGTCACGCTCGTCTCGCTGTCGGCCACGGTCAGCAATGCCGAGGAGTTCGCCGACTGGCTGGTCACCGTGCGCGGGGACACCGAGGTGGTGGTCAGCGAGGTGCGTCCCATCCCGTTGTGGCAGCACATGCTCGTGGGCAACCGGGTGTTCGACCTGTTCTCGCTGCGCCCGGCCGCCCACGCCGCCGAGCACGGCGACAGCCCGCGTCCGCTGTCCACCCGCGAGCGCGGCGCCTCGGTGGTCGACCCCGAGCTGGTCCGGTACGTGCGCGAGCACGAGCGGCGGATCGAGGGCTGGGGCGGCCCCAGCAGGCGGGAGTCGTCGCACAAGCCGCGCCATCGGCCGCCCGCGCGCTCCGACGTCATCGGACGGCTGGACCGGGCGGGGTTGCTGCCCGCGATCACCTTCGTGTTCAGCCGCAACGGCTGCGACGCCGCCGTCTCCCAGTGCCTGATGAGCGGGCTGCGGCTCACCGACGAGGCAGAGCGGGCCGAGATCGCCGCGATCATCGACGAGCGCACCGGCTCGCTGCCGGAGGAGGACCTGCACGTCCTCGGCTTCTGGGAGTGGCGCGAGGGGCTGCTCGCCGGGCTCGCCGCCCACCACGCCGGCCTGGTCCCGGCCTTCAAGGAGACCGTGGAGGAGTGCTTCGTCCGCGGCCTGGTCAAGGCGGTCTTCGCCACCGAGACCCTCGCGCTGGGGATCAACATGCCGGCCCGCACCGTCGTCCTCGAGCGGCTGGTCAAGTGGAACGGCGAGGCGCACGTCGACGTCACGGCAGGGGAGTACACCCAGCTCACCGGCCGCGCGGGGCGGCGCGGCATCGACGTGGAGGGGCACGCCGTCGTCATCTGGGCGCCGGGCATGGACCCCTCGGTCGTGGCGGGGCTGGCCAGCACCCGCACGTACCCGCTGCGGTCGAGCTTCCGGCCCAGCTACAACATGGCGGTCAACCTGGTGGGCTCCTTCGGCCGGGCGCGGGCGCGCGAGCTCCTCGCCTCGTCGTTCGCCCAGTTCCAGGCCGACCGTTCCGTGGTGGGCCTGGCCCGGGCCGCGGCGCGGCACGAGCGCGAGGCCGAGCGGAACGCCGCGGAGATGCACTCCGACCGCGGCGACGTGGGGGAGTACGCGCAGCTGCGGCGGGACATCTCCGACCGCGAGAAGGACCTCTCCCGCGACTCGCAGGCCAAGCGGCGGATGGAGGCGGCCGACGCGCTGGCCGCGCTGCGCCCCGGTGACGTCATCCGGGTTCCTTCGGGGCGCCGGCAGGGCCTCGCCGTCGTCCTCGACCCCGGCGTCACCGACCTCGCCGATCCCCGCCCGCTGGTGCTCACCGAGGACAAGTGGGCCGGTCGGCTGGCCTCGATCGACTTCCCGACGCCGGTGTCGGCGCTGGCCCGGGTCCGGGTGCCCAAGAACTTCAACCATCGGAGCCCGCACGCCCGGCGGGATCTCGCTGCGACCCTGCGCAACGCCCGCGTCGAGCACGACCTCGGTGCCCGCATGGTGCGCAAGGGCCGGTCGGCCGCCGCGGACGACCCGGTGCTGGCCGACCTGCGGGCCGCGCTGCGCCGGCATCCGGTGCACGCGCTGCCCGACCGAGAGGAGCGGGTCCGGGTGGCCGAGAGCTGGCTGCGCGCGGTGCGGGAGGCCGATGCGCTGCACCGGACGATGGCCGAGCGCACCGGCTCCCTGACCCGGCAGTTCGACGCCACCTGCGACGTCCTCGAGGAGCTGGGCTACCTGGTGCCCGAGCCGGCGCCGCTGGTGCCCGCCGGCACCGCGGTCATCGGGGCCGCCGACGATGCCCCGGTGGTGACCGACGACGGCCGGCGCCTCGCGCGGATCTGGTCGGAGGCCGACCTGCTCGTGGCCGAGTGCCTGCGGGCCGGTGCCTGGCGCGGGCTGAACGCCACCGAGCTGGCCGCCGCCGCCTCCACGGTCGTCTTCGAGGCCCGGCGCGACCTCGCCTCGCTGCCCGCGATCCCGTCGGGCAAGGTCACCGCCGCCGTGGCGGACATGCGGCAGGTCCGGTCCCGGTTGGAGGATGTCGAGGCCGCGCACGGGGTCCGGGTCACGCGCGACCTCGACCTCGGGTTCGCCTGGGCCGCCTACCGGTGGGCCGACGGCCAGAGCCTCGACCGCGTGCTGGCCGGTGCGGAGCAGGCGGGCACCGAGCTGTCCGGCGGGGACTTCGTCCGGTGGATGCGCCAGCTCATCGACCTGCTCGACCAGATCGCCAAAGTGGCCGACGACGCGGTGGCAGCGGTCGCGCGGGCCGCCGTCGGCAAGGTCCGCCGCGGTGTCGTCGCCGTGGCCGTGGGGGGCTGACCATGACCGGTGTCCCCGGAGCTCCGGAGGGAGGAGGCAGCAGGATGACCGAGCCCGATCCGGCCCACGACCAGCCGGGCGCGCGCAGGGCACGGCGATCCCGTGCTCCGTTCTACGGCGGGGTCCTCGTCGTCGGGCTGCTCATCGTCCTGGCGCTGGCCCTGAGCCGCTGGCTCGGCCTGGGCCCCACGCTCCTCGACACCGGCGAGGTGGAGCGCGACGTGGCGACCCAGTTCGAGGAGCGCTACGCCGTCGGCGTCGACGTCGACTGCCCGCAGGGCATGGAGGTCGCCGAGGGGCGCGACTACGAGTGCGACGCGGAGACCGACGACGGCGAGGACCTCGAGCTCGTCATCACCATCACCGACGAGGAGCAGGCCGCCTACAGCTGGGACGTGGACTGAGGACGTCGACCACCACCCCTGGACGCCGTCGGCGCAGCTCAGCCGAGGGCGCCGGCGGGCCAGCCCAGCACCGCCCCCAGGCGGCCCAGCGAGGACTCCAGGCCGTGCTCGGCGGCCAGCTTCCCCAGCGCGTCCGGGTCGGCCGGTGAGCGGGGGAGGGCCCCCCCACGGCGGGCATGTCGATGTCCTTCGCCACGGCGACGACCACCGGGGCCCGGTCGAGGTAGTCCGTGGCCGCGTGCAGCTTCTTCAGGACGGCGGCGGTGAGGGGCGGCTTCGCGACGACGGTGCGCTCGGCCGCCGCCCGGATGCCGACCAGGTCGCCGAACTCGCCGATCAGCGCTGCGGCGGTCTTGGCACCGACGCCGGCCACGCCCGGCAGCCCGTCGCTGGGGTCGCCGCGGAGCACGGCGAAGTCGGCGTAGGCACGGCCCGGGATGCCGTACTTGGCGGTGACGGCCGCCTCGTCCACGCTCTCGATGTCGGCGATCCCGCGGTTGGTGTAGAGCACCCGGACGCCGCGGGCGTCGTCGACCAGCTGGAACAGGTCGCGGTCGCCGGTGACGATGTCGACCGGCCCGCGGGCGCGGGTGGCCAGGGTGCCGATGACGTCGTCGGCCTCGTAGCCCGGGGCGCCGACGCGGTCGATGCCGGCGGCGGCCAGCACCTCGACGAGCACCGGCACCTGGGGGCTCAGCTCGTCGGGCACCTCCTCGCCGCCCTCGGTGGCCACCCGGTGCGCCTTGTACGACGGGAGCGCCTCCACCCGGAAGGCGGGCCGCCAGTCGTCGTCCCAGCAGGCGACCAGCCGGTCCGGGCCGTGCGCGGTGAGCAGCCGCGCGGTCATGTCCAGGAAGCCGCGGACGGCGTTGATCGGCCGTCCGTCGGGCGTCGTCACGCTGGTGGGCACGCCGTAGAAGGCGCGGAAGTACAGCGAGGCGGCGTCCAGCAGCATGGTCGTCACGGGTCCAGACGCTAGCGGCCGGGCATCGGCTGCGGAGATCGTCGGGGCCCGTGGATAGTCTGCGCCGGTGGGAAGCGCCTCCGTGCCGTCGACGACCGGCCCGCTCGTGACGTCCGACCGGGTGCACGCCGCCCGCTCGCTGGCCGCCGAGACCGGCACCGACCTGCTGGTGCTGACGCCGGGCTCGGACCTCCGGTACCTGACCGGCTACCACGCGCACGCCATGGAGCGGCTGACCGCGCTGGCCGTGCCGCGCGCGGGGGAGCCCTTCCTCGTCGTCCCCCGGCTGGAGGCGCCCATGGTCGGCGTGAGCCCGGCCGGTGCGCTGGGTCTCGACGTGCTGGCCTGGGACGAGACCGACGACCCGTTCGCCCTGCTGGCCGGGGCCGCGACCGCCCGGCTCGGCGCCGCGCCGTCCCGGGTCGCCGTGGGCGCGCGCACCTGGGCCGAGCACGCCCTCGGGGTGCAGCGGGCGCTGCCGGGCTCGACGCTGGAGCTGGCCGGGCCGGTGCTGGACCGGCTCCGCATGGTCAAGTCCGCTGCCGAGATCGAGGAACTGGCCCTGGCCGGGGCCGCCATCGACCGGGTGCACGCCCGCATGGTGGAGTTCCTCACCGTCGGCCGCACCGAGGCCGCGGTCGGCGCCGACATCGCCGCGGCCATCCTCGAGGAGGGCCACGTCGGCGTGGACTTCACCATCGTCGGGTCCGGCCCGAACGGCGCCAGCCCGCACCACGAGCTGTCCGACCGCGTGGTGCAGGCCGGCGATGTCGTCGTCATCGACATCGGCGGGCAGACGGCGACCGGCTACCGCTCGGACTGCACCCGCACCTACGTGGTCGGCGGCAGCACCACCCCCGACGTCGCCGAGTGGTACGCCGTCCTGCACGCCGCGCAGCAGGCCTCGGTGGCCGCCGTCCGCCCGGGCGTCACGGCCGAGCAGGTCGACGCCGCGGCGCGAGACGTCATCGCCGACGCCGGGTGGGGCGAGCAGTTCATCCACCGCACCGGGCACGGCATCGGGCTGGACTCGCACGAGGCGCCCTACATCGTCGCGGGCAACGACCTGCCGCTGGTGCCGGGCATGGCGTTCTCGGTCGAGCCGGGCATCTACCTCGCCGGCCGCTGCGGCGCCCGCATCGAGGACATCGTCGTCTGCACCGAGGACGGCGTCCGCTCGCTGAACGGCGGTCCGCGTGAGCTCGTCGAACTCCCCGGCTGAGCCCGGCGCCGTCCCGGTCGACGTCGACCGGTTGCTGCTCGCGGCCCTCGCGCGCGACGGGCGGGCCAGCTACACCGAGCTGGCGGAGAAGGTCGGTCTCTCGGTCTCGGCCGTGCACCAGCGGGTCCGCCGGCTCGAGCAGCGCGGGCTGATCACCGGCTACCAGGCCACTCTCGACCCGAAGCTGCTCGGGCTGCCGCTGACCGCGTTCGTCTCCATCACCCCCATCGGCGCCCAGAACGAGGACCCGCCGGCGCTGCTGGCCCACCTGCCGGCCATCGAGGAGTGCCACTCGGTGGCCGGGCAGGAGAGCTACATCCTCAAGGTGCGGGTGGCCTCGCCCGATGCCCTGGAGCTGCTGCTGCGCGAGATCCGGGGCTGCGCCAACGTGTCCACCCGGACGACTGTCGTGCTCTCCACCCTCTACGAGGACCGCCCGCCGCTCTGACCGGGCTGGACATCGGTTCGAACACGTGTTCGTATGGTAGTCATGCGGTGGGAAGCGCAGCGGCTCGACCTCGACGAGTCCACGACGCTGCCGGGGATGCCCAGCATCCGGGGCCTCCTGCGCAGCGTCCAGGTGCCGGAGTTCCCCGGGCTGACCTTTCACGAGGTGCGGTCCCGCTCGGCGCTCAACAAGGTGCCCGGCGACTCGGCGATGCCATTTCCCTACACCATCAATCCATACAGGGGATGCAGCCATTCCTGCGTGTACTGCCTGGCCGGCGACACCCTCGTCCTCATGGCCGACGGACGGCAGAAGCCCATCTCGGAGCTGCGCGTGGGTGACCGGATCGCCGGGACCGAACGACGGGGGACCCATCGGCACTACGTCACGACGGACGTCCTCGCGCACTGGTCCACGGTCAAACCGGCATACCGGGTCTCACTGGCCGATGGCACGGAGCTGACCGCCAGTGGCGACCACCGGTTCCTCACGGGCCGGGGGTGGAAGTACGTCACCGGTTCTATGGCCGGGCGAGATCGCCGCCCCTACCTCACGACCAACGACGCTCTGCTCGGCTTCGGACGTGCGACGTCTCCGGTTGCTGCGTGCGAGCAGTACCGGCGGGGCTATCTCACCGGGACGGTCCGCGGCGACGCGGACCTGCAGGTCTACCGGTACCAGCGGGCCGGTCGCGCGCACGGCGACGTCCACAGGTTCCGACTGGCTCGGGCGGACGTGGAGGGGCTGACCCGTACGCAGGCATACCTGGCCATGGAGGGGGTCCCGACCGATCGGTTCGAATACTCGGCGGCCACCGGGAACCGGCGGGCCATGACTGCGATCCGCACGTCCGCAGCCGCGACCGTGGCGCGCGTTCAGGGTCTCGTCGAGTGGCCCGCCGAGCCCTCCAGGGCATGGCAGCGCGGATTCCTCGCCGGCATCTTCGATGCAGAGGGGAGCCGCAGCAGCGGTGTCCTCCGGATCAGCAACGCCGACGACGAGATTCTGGGCCGGACGCAGGACGCTTTCGCTGCATTCGGCTTCGACGCCGTTCTCGAGGACCGAGGCCTGGAGAACAGGGTGCGCTATGTGCGCCTGAGGGGTGGCCTGGAGGAGCACATGTGCTTCCTGCACCTCACCGACCCGGCGATCCGCCGCACGTGCACAGTCGAGGACATCGCGGTCACGAGCGATGCGGACCTCCGGGTCGAGGCCGTGGAGGCCCTCGGTCTCGACATGCCGATGTACGACATCACCACCGGCACCGGTGACTTCGTGGCCAACGGCGTCATCAGTCACAACTGCTTTGCCAGAAAAACGCACGAGTGGCTCGAATTCGATTCCGGTCGTGACTTCGACACCCAGGTCGTGGTCAAGACGAACCTGGCCGAGGTGCTGCGCCGGGAGCTGGCCCGGCCCACGTGGGCGCGCCAGCACGTCGCCCTCGGCACGAACACCGACCCGTACCAGCGCGCCGAGGGCCGCTACAAGCTCATGCCGGGCGTCATCCGCGCGCTGGGGGAGTCAGGGACGCCGTTCTCGATCCTCACCAAGGGCACGCTGCTGCGCCGGGACGTCCCGCTGCTCGTCGAGGCGGCCCGGCAGGTGCCCCTCGGGCTCGGCATCTCCATGGCCATCTGGGACGACGACCTGCACCAGGCGCTCGAGCCGGGGGTGCCCACCCCACGCGCCCGGTTGGACCTGGTCCGGACGCTGACCGACGCCGGACTGCCGTGCGGGGTCTTCCTCGCTCCGGTGCTGCCGGGCCTGACCGACGACGAGCCCTCGCTGGACGCCGCTCTCGGCGCGATCGCGGCCGCCGGAGCCACCGGCGTCACGGTCATCCCGCTGCACCTGCGTCCCGGCGCCCGCGAGTGGTTCATGGCGTGGCTGCGGACCGCCCATCCCGAGCTGGTGCCGCGCTACGAGCGGATGTACGCCCGCCGCGCCTACGTCTCGGCCGAGTACCGCACCTGGCTGGCCCAGCGGGTCGCTCCGCTGCTCGCCCGGCACGGGCTCGACCGGCAGTCCGGGGGAGAAGCCCGGGGTGCCGACGGAACGCTGGTCACCGGTGTGCCGGGCGACGAGGGAGTCGGGTTCCCCGCCGGCAGCCTGCCGACCACCGGCCTGCCGGGCGTCCGGCCGAAGGGGGAGCAGCAGGTCGCCGCCGAGCCCGGGCACGCGGCCGACGCCGGCGAGCAGCTCTCCCTGCTCTGACCGGCGGCACCGGTCGTGCGCAGCGGCACTCGACGGCGACGCCGGACCGCCGCTCAGCCGGCGGCGCGCTCGCTCCTCGACGTCCTGGCCACCGAGCGGGCGGCACGCACCACACCCCGCGCGGACACCGGGGGAGCGCCGGCCGCCAGGGCCAGGCGCCGGTAGGAGTCGTAGGAGAGGTCCCGGTACGCCACCGCCAGGTCCTCCGCGGCAGCCCGGCGCGACGGGGGAGCGGTGGCACGAAGGTGCTGGGCGGTGCGCCCGGCGTGCTTGCCGAAGGTCACCTGCAGCGCCTGGTTCGACAGTCTCCCGCCGATCCGCGAGTCCAGCCCCGGGCCGCGGCGCAGCGCCGGCAGGACCCACGGACTGGCCGCCAGGGCGGGGTACCGCTCCCGCACGGCCTCCCAGGCGTGCCAGGCGGCGAGCGCCCCGGGCACCGACCATTCCCCGTCGTCGATGCGCACGACGAGCCGCCGCGCGCCGGCGTGCACCTGGTCCCGCTTCAACGAGCGGAACATGGCGACCGGCGCAGGCCAGGCCAGCGCCAGCGCGCACCAGGCGACCGCCCGCACGTGCTCGGGATCGGATCCGCGGAGCTCGGTCAGCGGACGCAGGTCCAGCTCCTGGGGGTCGGGCTCCGGCGTGTGGGCTCGTGGCAGGGCGAGCCCGCCGTACCGGGCGACCTTGCTGTACAGCGCCACCGTCGCCGGCTTCCACTCGCGGGCGGCCGCCAGCGGAGCGAGACCGCTCCGGGCCAGTTCGTCCGGACCGATGTCCAGCTCGAGGGCCGCCTCGGCCAGCCGGCGCCACTGCACCTCGTAGCCGGGCGGCGGCGGCCAGCGGCGCCAGGCCCGCTCCGGCGGAGGCGACGGCATCTCGGGCAACGGCTGCTGCCACGCGCGCGACATGCCGGGACACTACCGTTATCCCCAACAATGATGCGACTTGTCGCTCGTGGTCTTCCGCCGTTGACACCGCGCACCGCCCTCCGGGCGGTGAGGCAGCAACACCACGAGGAGGGCGGCTGGGGTCGTCCAGGAGCGCACGGGGACGGGCCACCGGCCGGGCAGCGCACCTTCAGGTTGGTTAGGGTCCGCTCATGTACACCGCGAGCTGGCGCGACGTCGTACGGAGCGACCTGTTCGGCGCCTCGCCGAGCCGTCGCGACCGGCCCTACCGGTTGGTCATCCGGCTGTGCCTGGTGGTCTTCCACCTGTTCCGCTTCCGGTTCGACGTGCGGGGTTCCCAGCACGTGCCGGCGACCGGTGGCGCGATCATCTGCAGCAACCACGTCAGCTTCTTCGACTTCACGTTCCTGGGGCTCGGCGCCATCAGCCAGCACCGGCTGGTCCGGTTCATGGCGAAGTCAGCGGTGTTCGACCACTGGTTCGCCGGCCCGTTCATGCGCGCCATGCGGCACATCCCGGTCGACCGCAAGGCCGGCGCCGCAGCCTTCGATGCCGCCGTCCGTGCGCTGAAGGACGGCGAGGTGGTCGGCGTCTTCCCGGAGGCGACCATCAGCCGGAGCTTCACGGTCAAGGACCTCAAGGCCGGCGCCGCGCGGATGGCGATCGATGCGGGTGTGCCGCTCATCCCGGCTGCCGTCTGGGGCGGGCACCGGGTGGCCACAAAGGGCCACAAGGTCGAGCTCCGGCGCGGCGTGCCGGTGATGGTCGTCCTGGGCGAACCGATCGTGCCGGAGCCGGGGGAGAAGGTGCAGCCCCTGCTGCGCCGCACCCGGGCGGCGATGGAGGCCCTGCTGGACGAGGCGCAGCGGGACTACCCCGAGCAGCCGGCCGGCGAAGACGACCGCTGGTGGCTCCCCGTGCACCTGGGTGGCACCGCCCCGACCCCGGAGGACGCCCTGGTGGCCGATGCCGCACGGGCGGCGGGCAACGGGCCCAAGGCGGTCAAGAAGTCCCCGCTGCAGCGGGTCGCCGGTCTGCTCCGCCGGCGCTGAGAGCGGCCGCGAGCGACGCCCGCTGGCCGGCGGTGCAGTGGTGCGGCGCGGCGCGGTGCAGTGACTGCACGACCACCCGGAGAGCCGCAGGCCCCGGCGGCGGCCGCCCAGCCAGCGTCGTAACGATCCGGTCACAGTGCCTCTCGGAGTCACCGCAGGTACCTGATCGGCCCCGGACTGTTCTTACAGTCCCTGCAGTTCCTCACCGGGAGCACCGAGACGTGCCTTTCCGGATCGCGCGTGCAGGCCCCTCGGCCGGCACGGACGGCTCCCGCGCCGACCGTGCCGTCCAGGTCGCGGGGGCCCGGCGTCAGGTCCGGGGAAGCGTCCGGCGACACCGGCGGAGCCCCCGAGATCCGCGTCATCAGACAACGGTCGAGCCGCACGCAGCCAGCGCGCGGCCGTCCGGCCCGAAGACGCGGAGCCGAGGCGGGCGGTCCGCCGGCGCCTCCCCGGTCGTGGGACGGCTCCGGCACCTCCGGGGCCCGCGCGGACGTGGCGGGCCCCCGGGCGCAGCCGGGATGGGATGCTGGGTCAGGGCCGCGGCGACGAGTGCGGCGGCCCCGACCCCCCGTCCGACCGGATCGGGGAGCGAACCCGATGGCGGGAGAGGACCCCCGCCGCCGGCCGACGGTTCCCGGGAGGACGAGCGTGGCCACAGCACCGGGCACGCTGATCCGTCCCGTTCCCGAGCCCGACGGTTCCGCAGTGCCCCGTACCGCCTGGCGTCTGCCGTGGCGCACCCTCCTCGCGGCTGCCGGAGGTCTGGCCATGATGCTGGCCTTCCCCGGGGCCGGCCTGATCCCGCTGGCAGTGCTCGGCCCCGCGGCCCTGGCTCTCGCGGTGCACGGCTGCAGCGCCCGAGGAGGGCTGTGGCTCGGCCTCGTGTCCGGTCTGGCCTTCTTCGTGCCCCTGCTGAGCTGGTCCGGCATCTACGTCGGCGCCTTGCCCTGGCTCGCCCTGGCGGTGTTCGAGGCGCTCCACCTGGCCGTCCTGGGCGCAGCCACCGCCCTGACGTCCCGGCTGCGGTGGTGGCCGCTCTGGGCGGCCGCCCTGTGGGTGGCCGACGAGGCGCTGCGCGGGCGGTTCATCCTCGGTGGCTTCCCCTGGGGCAGGTTGGGCTTCAGCCAGACCGACGGCCCGCTGCTGGCCCTCGCTGCGTACGGGGGAGTGCCGCTCGTCAGCTTCGCCGTCGCCTTGCTCGGCACCCTGCTGGCGGCGGCGGTGCTGGCCCTGTACCGCGCGCTCCGCTCGCAGGGGCCGGTGCGACGCGCGGCGCTCCGCCCGCTGGCCGGCGCGCTGGCCGGGCTCGTCGCGGTCCCGCTGGTCGGCGCGCTGGCCTGGCTCCCACTGCCGGGCGCCTCGCTCACCGAGGGCGGCCCGACCTCGACCGTCGCGGTGATCCAGGGGAACGTGCCGCGCGCCGGGCTAGACTTCAACGCCCAGCGCCGCGCCGTCCTCGACAACCACGTGCAGCGCACCCTCGAGCTGGCCGAGGCGGTGCAGGCCGGCGACCAGCCGCAGCCGGACGTCGTCCTCTGGCCGGAGAACAGCTCCGACATCGATCCCTACCTCAACGACGACGCCGCCCGGGGCATCGAGCGTGCCGCCCGGGCCATCGACGCGCCCATCCTGGTGGGCGCCGTCGTCCAGGGCCCCGGGCGCTTCATCAGCAACACCGCCATCGTCTGGGACCCCGAGGACGGCCCGGGGGAGACCTACGTGAAGCGGCACCCGGTGCCGCTCGGCGAGTACGTGCCGGCCCGGAGCTTCTTCCGCTTCTTCAGCACCCAGGTCGACCGCGTCACCGACCAGCACGCGGGGGACGAGGCGGGCCTCCTGGAGATCGGGGGCACCCGCATCGGCGACCTCATCTGCTTCGAGGTGGTCTACGACGGCCTGGTCTCCGACATCGCCGGCGCCGGGATGCTCGTCGTCCAGACCAACAACGCCACCTTCGGCTACACCGCCGAGAGCGAGCAGCAGCTGGCCATGAGCCGTCTCCGTGCCGTCGAGCACGGTCGCAGCGTCGCCATCGCCGCGACGAGCGGGATCTCGGCGATCGTGGCACCGGACGGCACCGTCGTCCGCTCCTCCGAGCTGTTCACCCCCGACGTCTTCGTCGAGGAGATCGCCCAGCGCGACTCGCGCAGCCTGGCCGGCCGGGTCGGCGCCGGCCCCGAGTGGTTGCTCACCGCCCTGGGTCTCGCCGCGGTGGCGGTCGCCGTCCGGCGGCGCAGGAACTCAGGCGTCCGGCCGGGAGCATCGTGACCGTCCCGAGCGTTGGAACTGCCGTGGGACGTCGCATTCGCATCGCCGCCGGACTCCTGGCGCTGGCCGAGGTCGTCGTGTTCGTCCTCGTGGCCCAGTGGATCGGCGCGGGAGCCACCGTGCTCGCCGCCCTGGCCACCAGCGTGCTCGGCTGGGCGCTGCTGGCCCGGCAGGGCACCAAGGCCCTGACCGAGCTGCGCGAGAGCGCGCGCACCCGTCGCACCGGAGCCGGCCGCGAGCTGGGCAACGCCGGGCTGGTCGCCGTCGGCGGGCTGCTCATGGTCCTGCCGGGTTTCATCGGCGACGTCCTCGGGCTGTTGTGCCTACTGCCGGGCACCCGGTCGCTCGTGCGGGCGGTGCTGGGCCGGCTCATCGCCTCCCGGCTGCCGGTCGGGCTGCGTCCGCCGGTCCGGGTGGACAGCGTCCGCACCGCGGAGGTGCCGCGGCGCGAGCCCGTCCGCACGCCGCCGCTGGTCATCGAGGGAGACGTGCTCCGCGGCCCGGACGGGCGCCCGCTCGCCTGACCGCCCGCCGCGGACGCCGTCCTCTCGGGAGCGGGGCGCCGTGGACGCAGAACGGCCCCGGTGGAGATCCACCGGGGCCGTTCTGCGTGCGTGGTGTCAGCTGGCGCGGGTCCGCCGGCCGCGCAGCACCTCGAGGCGCTCGGCCAGGACCTCCTCGAGGTCCTCGACGGAGCGACGCTCGAGCAGCATGTCCCAGTGGGTGCGCGGCGGCTTGACCTTCTTGGGAGCCGGCTCCGAGCCGCCCACCAGCTTCGCCGCAGCACCGTCGAACTTGCACTCCCAGGTGTCGGGGAGCTCGGCGTCATCGGCGAAGGGCACCGTGAACAGGTGGCCCGAGGGGCACCGGTACTCGGCGTACTGGCGCTCGATGGGCGCGGTGTTCCGTTCGGTCTCGTAGCTGACGCTGCCCAGTCGGCTGCCGCGCAAGGAACGCTCGCCCATTGCACACCGTCCTCTCGTACGTGGTGTCGGTCGGGACTCGACTCCGGTCGTGGGCACATACCCGCATACCGAGGAGTCACAGGGAAGAACGACAGATTTGGCGAAGAGATTCCGCCGAACAGGTTGCTCATCATCGCATGGGGTGGGTTCCGGCCCCCTCCTACCCCCCGGAGGGGTGAGCCGCAGGGGGTCAGGGGAGCGCGAGCTGACCCGGACCGGCCGCCGTGGGGCCCAGCTGCCCCCGCACGTGGTGCCGGCGGCACAGCACCTGGTAGCGCACGGCGGGGGAGGAGCCCGGCTCCGCGCCGGGCAGCTGCGCCGGCGCGGTGTCGGCCACCACCACGGTCTCGCCGGCGCGCACCATGACGCCGTCCACCACGCGGGCGTTGAGCAGGCCCGGGAGCCCGCACCAGCACAGCACCTCCACCTGGACCCGCTGGACGTCGTCGGCGACCTCCAGGAGCCGCCGGGTGCCGGGGAACAGCTGGGTGCGGAAGTCGGTGGTCAGGCCGAAGGCGTAGACGTCGACGTGGAACTCGTCCACCAGCTCGGCCAGCTGGTCGACCTGCCGGTCGGTGAGGAACTGGGCCTCGTCGGCGATGAGGTAGTCGACCCGGTCACCGGCCGCCCAGCGGTCGCGGACCAGCAGCCGGAGGTCGGTCTCCGCCTCGATCTCGATGGCGGCGCGGCACAGCCCCACCCGCGAGCTGATCTGGGGTGCTGCCGACCGGTCGCCCTGGGTCACCAGCAGGCCGTGCCGTCCCTGCCTGCTCTGGTTGTGGTCGACCTGCAGGGCCAGGGTGGACTTCCCGCAGTCCATGGGGCCGTGGAAGAACCGAAGGTGCGCCGGGGCGGGATGACGCCTCCGGTCCCCGGACGCCGGTACCGCGGACGGACCGGCCGGTGGGAGCGGGTCGACGGCGCTCACCGCAGGACGACGGCCGCGCCGGACAGCAGCAGGCTCATCGCGAGGTCCACAGACCGCGCTCCTCCAGCACCTCGCGCAGCATGGCCGGCCGGTCGGTCATGATGCCGTCGACGCCCAGGTCGAGCATTGCGCGCGCCTCGTCGGGATCGTCGACGGTCCACACGTGCACCTGGAGGCCGCGGGCGTGGGCGGCGGCGAGGAAGCGCTCGTCGACCAGGGCCCGGCCACCGAGCTGGAGCGGCACCTGGGCGCAGCCGGCCTGGATGCGCACCAGTCCGGCGGCCCTGGGGGAGTAGGACGACAGCCGCAACGCCGCCACGCCCCGCGGGCCGAGCGCGGTGCAGACGGTCGGACCGAACAGCCGCCGGGCCGCGGCGACACGGGCGTCGGAGAACGAGCCCAGGCAGATCCGGTCGGCGACGTCCATCCGGTGCACGAGGCGCACCAGCGGGGCCAGGACGCCGGCCGCCTTGATGTCGAGGTTGAACCGGACGTCGGGCCAGGCGCCCAGCAGGTCCTCGAGGCGCATGATCGGCTCTCGGCCGCCGATGCGGGCCTCGGAGAGCTCGGACCAGGGCAGGGCGTCCACGCGGCCGGTGCGGTCGGTCACCCGCTCCAGCGTGGGATCGTGGAAGGCGACGAGGGTGCCGTCGGCGGTGATCTGCACGTCGGTCTCGAGGTACCGGTAACCGAGGTCCACGCAGGCCTGGAAGGCCGGCAGGGTGTTCTCCAGGTGCTCGATCGCACCGCCGCGGTGGGCCATGGCCAACGGCGTCGGTGCGTCGAGGTAGGCGAACCGCGCGGGGGGCACAGCGACACGCTAGTCAGCCGCCCGGACCTCCGCTGCGGGCCCCCTGCCGGAGCGCCTGGACGGATGTCGCGCCGGCCCCGGCTCGAGGACGTGCTGGGCCGATCGAGGGCCTTCCTGGCGTGTTCGCCGGGGTCCTGTCGCCGGTGACGTCTAGCGTGCCGATACGTGGCACAGCACGCGACCGGCACGGTGACGCACGCCCCCATCTCCCCCGCGCCCAACCGGGGGAGCGGCGAGGACCGGCGGTGCGGATGGTGTCGCCGGGTCCTCCCCGAGCAGGGATCGGTCGGTCGCCCGCGGCTGTACTGCGGGCAGGCGTGCCGGCAGCGGGCCTACGAGCAGCGCTCCGCGACCGCCAAGGCAGGGCTGCCGGCCGACGTCGTCCTCGTCTCGCGGGCCGAGCTCGACGGGCTGCAGGACCGGCTGTACCAGCTGCGCTGCGCGCTGGAGGACGTCCAGACGCTCTTGACGGAGAAGCCGACCAAGGCCGAACTCGAGCGCTCGCTGTCCGACCTGGTGCACTCCACCGGGCGGCTCGACCGGCTCTGGGTCACCGAACGCGGCTGACGGCCGGCGTCGGCTGTCCGACACCGGCCGTCGACGTCGCGCGGCGCGCGTCGTCAGTCGGGATCGGTGGTGTCGTCGTCCAGGTCGTCGTTGTCCGGGTCGGTGTTGTTCGGCAGGTTGTCCTGCTCGTCGCTGCCCGGGTCGTCGCCGTCGCGGTTCTCGCTGTCGTCGTCGGTCGTGCCGTCGTTCTGGCTGTCACCAGCGGCCTGGCACGCGGTCATCGTGGCACCGCCGCCGAAGAGCGCCAGAGCGGCCAGGAGAGCGGCGAGCGGTCGTCGGATCTGCATGCCCCGACCCTACGAACACCTGGTGCAGACCGCCCGTCGAACCCGCGGAGCACTGGCTCTTTCGTCACTGTTACGCAATGCGGGTGGTGTGACTGGACGGGGGAGCTCGGTGGACCGAGGGCGACAGAGCGTCCCGAACGGGCAGGGAGACGACCTGGCGACAGTCGTCGGGCTCACGGCGCACAAGATCGACTTCTGGGGGAGTACGCGACAGGCATTCGACTTCCCACCGGTACGCCGTCCCGGGCCGGCCGCCGTGCGAGCTGAGCTGCGCGCGGGAACGGCGCCGGGCCGGTCGACACCCCGGCGTTCGGTACTCGCGCCCGGGCGGCCGTCGGGCCGTCGACCGAGGTGGGAGGGCGGCACAGGTCCCGGGCTCGAACCCGGCATGGCAGACGGCGACCCGGCATGGCAGACGGCGACTCGCACACGGCGCGGAACCCCTCCCGAGCCTCCTGACCACAGCGCCGATAATGCACATTATGTCGACTAAGCTGGCCACCTCGGCCGAGAGGACCTTCCCCGGCTGTCCTGTCCGTCCGACCTCGGCCCGGTCTCCGACGAGTCCGTGGCGGCCGTAGCGTTCCCGTCATGACCGCCCCCTCGGCCTCGCAGAACCTCGACCACGTCACTGCTGTCGCGACCCGCTACATCGAGCAGCACCTCAAAGACGGTCCGGTGCAGTGGCAGGACGTCATCGACCACCTCAGGGCGGGCGGCTACACCAGCGAGGCCACCGCGGCGGTCACCCGAGCCGTCCTGGACCTCGAACGCACCGACTCGATGTCCTACGTCTCCGAGGGCATGCGCCGGCCCCGCCCCGGCGACGCGCCACCCGCGCCCCTCCAGGAGGTCGCGGCCGCCGTCCTGTCCCTGGACTGGCCGTACACCCGCAACGACCGACCGGGCGGCAGTCGGTCGATCTGGGAGACGTTCGACGAGCTCGGGGGCACCTACCGGCACTGCGACGTCTACGAGGCCATGCACAGCCTGCTCAAGGGTCACGAACTCAAGAGCAGCCGCCTGTACTGGCAGCGGACCGACCTGCCGTCACGC
>Ga0210040_10004156_pt1 | contig 19057 bp, 19 predicted proteins | sample CryGeyCG12114_NA_FD_185462 | JGI IMG/M metagenome (GOLD analysis project Ga0210040, IMG submission 185462) | Groundwater microbial communities from aquifer - Crystal Geyser CG19_WC_8/21/14_NA (SPAdes) (version 2) | ecosystem: Environmental > Aquatic > Deep subsurface > Groundwater | place: USA...
CTTCTTTAATTTTATAGAATAATTTTGTTTATTTTGTGCAATAAAGTTACCTTATCTCTACTATTTGAATCATGCAGCGTCGGGGGGATCGAGTACCTCGACAAAGTACGGTTCAGTAGTACAGAATAATTTAAGAAGAGAAAAGTACCATTCTACGCAAGGGCAGAGACATTGTCGCTTCGTCATTTAACAGAGTCGTACCCTCATTTAACATTGTGGAACAGTCATTAGACATTGTCGCACCCACATTTAACATTGTGGAACAATCATTAGACATTTTCGCACCCACATTTAGCTTCGTGAAACAGTCATTAGACATTCTCGCACCCATATTTAACATTGTGGAACAGTCATTAGACATTGTCGCACCCACATTTAACATTGTGGAACAATCATTAGACATTTTCGCACCCACATTTAGCTTCGTGGAACATTCATTAGACATTCTCGCACCCACATTTAACATTGTGGAACAGTCATTAGACATTGTCGCACCCACATTTAACATTGTGGAACAGTCATAAGACATTATCGCACCCACATTTAACATTGTGGAGCATTCATTAGACATTGTCGCAGCCACATTTAACATTGTGGAACAATCATTAGACATTGTCGCACCCACATTTAACATTGTGGAACCCTTATTAAACATTGTCAGCCCCATTTATTGATGTCGGTGTCAATAATTATTGTCGCACCGACATTTAACACTGTCGCAGCATCATTAAACATTGACGCACCGTTAATCAACATTGTCGCAACCTCATTTAACAGTGTGGAGCAGTCATTAAACATTGTCGCACCCACACTTAACATTATAGAACCCTTATTAAACACTGTCAGTCCCGTTTATTGATTTCAGTCTCAATTATTTTTGTCGCACTGTCATTTACCATTGTCGCCGCGTCATTAAACATTGTCGCACCCTCATTTAACATTGTTTCACCCTCATTTAACAATGTCGTACCCTCATTTTACATTGTTTCACCCTCATTTAACAATGTCGCACCCTCATTTTACATTGTCGCATCGTAATTTAACATTGTCGCACCCTCATTTTACATTGTCGCATCGTAATTTAACATTGTCGCACCCTCATTTTACATTTTAGAAACCTTCTTAAACACTGTAAGCCCTAACGATTGATTCGAGTTTTAATAAGTTCTTTAATTCTCTCATTCAGCATTGTCGTACTGTCATTTAATATTGTGCCATCCTCAATTGTAGGACCTTGATTCTTTTTTTTCTCCTCAAATTGGCAATTCACTCTGTCTGCGAGGTCATGTCGTGATTGTTGTCCAGTCTATGTTGTTATCCGCCCGGGCGTAGAACGGGCTTTTTAGCTGGTATGTACATAGAGTTAACTGTTTTGCAGTAGGTACCATCTCATGCCCTCTGCCTCTAATAATGAATGAGTTTTTACTGCCCAAGAAACTGTTCACTTTTTAAAATCAAGTTTTCGGTTTCAGTTTACACAAGGAGGCGTACTTAAACGCCAATGATTGGAATTTGAGAAAGCAAGTTTAAAGCTACAATGCGCATTTAGATTTAATGCAGGAAACAGCACAGAGACAGGGTTGAAAAGCCCAAGTGATATAAAAGTAGAGAGCAATGTGAACTAACTTCCATTTTATCACCGTTTCTGTCGACACTAGACGGGGAAATGGGTGTGGGATGGTTTACAAGACTTTGAGATTGTCTAATTTACCACCACAACGCAACCATAAGCATCAGTTTGTAAATTGTAATCTTAATACTTTACTTTCTTCAATCAGGGGGTGGCAATTGCCTCGTAATTTTTCAAAAAACAGTAAACAAGCTCCCAGATGACGTCATCTGGGAGCTTGTTTACTGCTTTTTCCATCAGCGTTTAAAATTAACATTTGAAACGCAATATTAAAAACTCCATCTTATTTTCAGTTTTATGTTGCTAAGCAATTTTCGTTCAATTACCGTACCTTCTACAAATACTATTCTATATACCTTGTCTTCAATTATGATCAGTCACGGGTGAAAAATTCCAAAAAAAAAATCCAGAAAAATCCATCATAACTCAATAACCAGGTTATGGAAGAATTTTGGAGCAAGGAAAACTTTTTGGCAGATTTTTAAAAATTTCGGGTAAAAATTGCCCGAAGTAACAGAAATTGTGCCACAAACCGTATTTTGGCCGATTTTTGGCCCGAATTTACCAAAAAATGCTGAAATTTGACCTTATTTCTTAAAAAGTTAGCTAAAAAATTAGCAGGTCGGTGTTAATTTTTGGGCAAATGTTTTTTTAAACATTATTTTCTACCCAATACGTGTAAAGCATACTATAATAGCTTTATGAAATGGGGTGCATACTTTCAATATCAATGGCTTCATATTCATAGTTTAAGCTGGTAATGGCAAAAATGGCAAAAAAACAGCTTACCTCCAGGAAAATAGTCCCTTTAGGAAGAATACGGGCTTGGTGTAAAGTTTGATCGTCTTTTAATTCCCTCTCATCAAAGAATAGATGCTGATCAGATGGAATCGCTTTAAAGTCGGCTAAAATCTGCAGAAGACACAAAAAAACAGAAGAACAAATCAGCAAACTGATAAAAAAAAATAAAGACATCCTTCTATTGTTGATTTACCATTGTTTTGAGTTGCTTGATTGTAGTTGAAGAGGACACTTTGTAAGTTTTCTCTCCTCTTTGACGTCTGGGTCTCTGACTTCGTCGAACAGAATCCTTGAAATTCGCATTCATTCCGTTCATCAGCACTGATTCCTCTTTGTCTTTATCTCTCTCCTTTCGTTCCCGTTTACCCGTCTTTTTTGAAATCAAGCGTTATTAAACAAAGTCTGCCCCCGATATACGTACAAAATTAAATGAAAGTAGTAATTTTAAGGACATACTGGCGCATTATTATTCAGAGAGATTTCTTCATCTCCCATAATTTCGTCAGCCTCATCTTTCTCTCGTCGATAGACGTACACCAGACTTTCTTCATAAGAGTACAATTCATTTATAGACTTCTCTCGTTCAGCTTGCCAACAGGATTCGCACAACTCTGCATACAATAATAAAATGTTTCCTTAACTGCACGAAGTCAACCGATATGTAAACACCTAACTAGTCTTTTAAATAATGGGTGAAATCCTATTTGTAGTATAGTTAGGATAAAATGTAATAGTGCTCCTTACCAGGGTCGTATGAATAACCCGTAGGCACATTGGGCTCCTTAATGATTAGACGAATAGGCTTATCTACGAAGAAGCCAGCTTCTATAAAATTATCCCATTCGTGTGAATGTAAAAGCGCATACCTGGAGACAGTAAAATTATTTAAATTAGTTAGAGTTAGACTAAAGTAAAATACCAATGTCATTTTTAGTTCGTTATTAGCGTGATGCTAACAAACTAACTGATCATCAAAATGCGCTTGAAATTGCATAAGATAGTCGCTTACATATCATACTCAGGTTCCTCAATTTTTCCATCCTCAAAGAATATCACAGGGTGCATCACTTTCTTATGAGGACAAAGCAGTTTCTCATTTCTGACTGAAAAAAGTGTTTCATTCCGGCTAGGATCTCTACAGAGTGAGAAAAACAAATAGAAATTATAATTTTAGGTTGATAAAACACAGCTTGACCCACCCATCAATGCAAATATTGGCCATTTCCCTACACCATGATTTAATTCCGTCAAGTTTAGTGCAATGTAACAAAATCTAGAATTGAGCAAACAATGAACTTACGACAGTAAAAATAGTTCCACAATGAAAGAAAAGAATTAATTGCATTGCGGACACATTTTACGAGTATAGTGGCTTATTTTCTTTTTCGAGATTGGTGGTGGTGATGATTGTATTTTGTATTGTGAATGTGAGTTCGTTTGAGAACATCAGCGTCGTATACATATAAGATAGACCATAAATCTAGAGACAGAGGACGATCTGTCTGTTTGTGAAAAAAGGAAATGTCTGAAAAACGGAAAGAGGGTAAAAAAAACAGCGGAGAGAAAGAGAAAAGGGAGAGAAAAAATTCGGATGTCCGTTCATGTCCCTGACTGCGCTCTCCTTCGTAAATCGTGCCCGTGATTTATGAGTAGGTCATATCTCAAGAAATATTAAAAGCCTGCCACCAAACTATGCTTTTATTTCAAGCCAGCTACCGATCCTTCCATAGTTTATCGTTTCCATATAACTCCAATTATTACTTTCACCCACTAATCAACTACCACTAACTGTTAATTCACACTAACTTATTTACTAACTGACAGTCCTGACACTCACAGTCATTCAGTCACAGTTATTCACTTCCATGTGAAAATCTTACCCCATCCTTTTGATTTTAAAAACGTTTCTAACCAAGACAATTGACTTTCCAATAAAATGTTTCACCATTTAACACGAATCCCAGGGCAAATAAATTAAATCAATCTTGCAGCAAAGCTGAAACATATTTAAACTTTGTACATCAATTAAAACAAACCTTACATGTTATACTTTAGTATCACCGAGCCCACGCAATGATGCAATGCAAAATGAGCAAATCCTACGATGTAAATACATAATAAATAACTTTGTTTCACACTTGCTCTCACAGTGTCGCAATAATTACTAATCCCATCGATTCGCCTTCGAAACAATAAAAATCTAATCATAGTTCATTTCAGAAAAGAAGATGGTTTGTTGTTTTGTTCTAGTTCAGCGGGCTGGCATTGTTATTTTATTTCAATTGTCGTTGATATCGAATTCTGTAATACTAGCCAATAAATCAACATCGTTCTAAACATTGGGACACCTTTTATTCTGAAATGGACAGCAGCTATAGTATTTTACCATTTGACTTGGGTTTGTACAAGCTGTTAATGTATTATTAAGTTCGAACGTTGCATCTGTTATGTCTAGTCTTCGAAATTTCAAATAGCTGGCTGCTGGCTTTTACATTGACCATTTAAAACCGACATTTGAGACGGTCAAGCCGAACAGCAATATAACGATAGAGAACTAGAGTGTGGATATGAAACTGATGAATTGAACAAAAAAAAAGACATGGAGAGCTCCAGAGGACCCAGAACATGAATCCGGGTGGGTACAAGGAAAGGAGGCACAAAAAAAGTGGGAACATGACGAAAGATGCGTCCCTTCTTGTATTTTTTTCATCTGTAGAAGGATCTCACTGTAACTAAACTAACATAACAAGAGATTCAGACAAACGAAGGAACAGCTGCCAGCCAATAGATCAAACAGTGCCATTTCTCAAATTCTAACTCCCTATGTAACAACATTAACATTATAGCAGTGGCGGGACAGACACATGATATGAAAAAAACGCCATTATTTCCAAGTGTCATCACTACAATAGATAGGTTGCGACCAATAGATAGATGGCTCTTTTCCATCTTACATTAAAAACCTGTCACCAATGAAACCTCAAGCGAGTCAAAAAATAAAATCTATCTAACGCTACTTTCTTTCTTCCGCTTATACTCACTAATAATATCCTTCCCAGCGGCAATAGCTAACTCAGTCAGTAACAAATACTGAAAAATTCGGAGGAAACTAAAACCCCGATACCGATATAAAAAAAATACTATTCTCACTTATTACTTTACTCAAGCGTTTACACTCTTGTCGCTGTCACGTATACAAAATGTATTAGACCTTTTAGTATAGCATTTAATTTATATCTTCTAAGGTCAGAATTTTTATAACTCTTCAGCCGATCAGCCAAAATCGCAGAAAACTTGAGTTGTATCTTCAAAATAAAATTCGTAAGTCATTTCGCCTGACATACTAAAATCAAAATGGAACATGTAATGCTTGCAAAATGTAAACAAAGTTCTAAAATAAGGAAGTGAAAACCATGCAAGACTATAAGAGATATTTACCTTTTAATCCAAAACCAATGCTAGTCAGTCATCAAAGTAACAAAAATTAATTGCAAGAGACATACGAAGAGTTGAATTAGTGCTCCTAGGTAATTAAGTTCAATATGTGAGAAAGAACGAAAAAAGAATAACGCAATCAATCATGAAATAAAGTCGCCTTGTCCGTAACACGGGTAGCTACTACTTGACATCCTCTGTGCACACCAAAACCAAAAGCAATCAAACTTACTTATGATCATGATGGAAGCAAACAAACAATAAGAATGTCTGCTCCTATATACCTCCTAGTGCTGGACTAACAATAACAACAATAATGATCTCAAGACTCAAGACAATGGACAACAATGACTCGAGGCAAAAGGTCTGTGCTGTGCTCATTAATTATGTCTAGAGTTAGTTAGTTACTTATTACTTAACATCCTTTACAGTCAGTCAACACAATTATTTCAGCTACATATAGAAATTTCAAAATTATAATTTCCCTTTTCCAAAGCAAAAGCAAGCAAAGCAAAGCACTAGAGCAGTATAGATGCGGTGGTGCTGGTGGGGGAAATAAAATATCAGAAATTTTTCAAGTTGAGACCTGTGGCGTGACAATGCATTACAACGAGATTATGAAGCGGGTGAAACGAGAACTAACAAGATTGTAAGAAGGAATTAACGGAGAGGGGAGACAGAAATTAGAGTTAGACTCTAGTCAGACATAGGTTTTTCTCCTTAATGATGATGGTGGATGGTATATGGACATCGGCCAGTCATTAGTCATCTCAAAAAAAAAGTGAGAGAGAGAAATGAAAAAAGATTTTAAAAAAACTGCAAAAAGACTTAAGAAAAAAAAGTAAGTAATACCAGCCGTCAGTAGTTAGCCAACTGGGGAACGAATATTGTTAACGGTTTACCCGCAATTCCTTGAATATGAAATATAGTATATAACCAACCCAGATAATAAGTTCGGCGAATTTCAAGATCACACATCACACAATATCATGCATTATGTGAAGAGAAGCACCAACTGACGGAAAACATTTAAAAATAGCATTTAAAATCAGGAATGAATTGGCTGACGCGCCACCTTAATACAGTTTTCTCCCGGAAATGTTTGTGAACCTGGCATCCCAATGTTTAAAAAAAAGACGGCACAAAAAATAAGGACTAAAAAAAGGTAAAGCATGTACAGCAGAAATTAAGTGCGGTGGTCAAACAGAGATGAAAAAGTGGCAAGTAACTAACCAACTGAACTGGTAAGTGAGTTGTAAGTGAGTAGGAGAGAGAGAGAGAGAGAGAGAGAGAGAGAGAAAATATAAAAAGCAAGTTTTGAGCTACATTTGCCATCCAGTATGTGGTGACTATTTGTACAAGATTTGGCTATCATCATTCTTTCATTTCTTTTGGTGTTTCTTTGTGCCCCATCATTAGTCCACTCACTCAAGTAAGTCAGATGCTCATTCGCTCTTAATGGATTCGAGACACGAGAAATCTTGCCCAAAATCTTCCCACGCTCTATCCCATGCTCATTTCCCTCATCCATCTCTAACTCTAGCTCAACATACATTTCCTACCCTTATCTTCCCTCACATTAGTAGACACTAGCTACTTACTAGATTATGCACACGTCCAAGTCAGTTACTCACTCAGTTTTACTTCGGTACAAGTCGAATTCTTAATTCCTTTTCAATTAGTAGTTAGTAGTCCTGGAAAACTACAGAGTTGAGTTAAGCCAAAGTTAGGCACCGTAATTTTAAAACCACTTTGATTTTTTATCATGTTAAAACAACTGAAAATTACCAGCAAAAACGACTTTAATTGCCTGAATTTAATTTAATTTAAGAACCAAAGCACCTGTCATTGTTATATTGAAATCTATCAAAACCCCACTGTAAAATCATTTCGTAAAATTTTTCATGCTATACCCGACAACACCCTTTCATTAAAATTAATATCACAGTTTCAGCAGTCACGGGATATTAATATTTAAGCACTCATATTAAGAGCTATTTTGGGGGAAGTTCGAAGAACCAATATAGCAGAAATTATTAGTTTTATGAAATTTTGGATTATATTTTAATGTAACAAATACATGGACATTGAAGACTGGAAACGAAAACAAACAGGCGTACAAAACAATCAGATTTCGACCTCTGGAGCACAAGACTATAACTACTTTTCCCGTAGATTTTGACTCTACGTTATTTAGTGAAGCAATTATTACATGTGAGGAACATATTCTTTAACGTGAAAGTTCAGTTAGAAGTACAAGAAAGATGCAGTATGCAGTAGTTAGTTGTTCATTTAATAACGAACTAATGGACACCGAGAGACAAGAGATCTTTGTGTGTGGCTCATGATTTTAAGTTTGCGTGCTGTGCACTTCGTATTTGAGTTGAACCGCCCCATTAAAGCATGCAAAATCTGCAAATCTATCTTCCTCTCACTATATTGTGCATGTATGTGAATACCTTTATTTTCACAGCTAAGATTTTTTGTAGTCATTTAGAGGATGGAAACTTTTTTTTTTCCTTGCAAATAAAGTTAGCAAAGTAATAAGCAAGCCACTCCATCTCATTTATGTATGATACATTCTCACAGTGTAATATGACCGGGCATTTCATTTTCAAAAATACTGCATGCTAGTATTGCTAGTGCAATAAAAAATGATCTTTACCTTACAAATCGTCGCCAGTTATGTACGAAATCAGAAGGAACTAAATAATATACTCCGGCTGTATGAATATCGGGTCTATTCTTGTTCTGAAATAATTCGGTAAGGAGATTTTTTTGCCTTGCTGCTACTTCACGGTTTTCCGATGCCACTTTTTGGGAATTTACTGTATTTTCCTACACAAAAAGCCCAAAAAAAATAACAATTTCACTCAATCAATAACCAAATTTATAAAAAACATACTCACCACGCATTTGAAGCAAGGGTCGACATTTCCAGATACAGAAGCCATATCAGGAAAATATTTCTTCAGAATGTACCCCACATCTTCTGGGACCAACTTTCGAAAGTTTGCATTTGTACTTAACAAACCTAAATGGAAAAATTATTAGGTTTAAGATCCATAGTTTAGTTTCAAACTTGTGCGCAATATTGCATTCGGAACATACCATGCGAACACAAAATTTCATTATTGAAGACCCCAGATTTCAAATCACACAAATCTGTATCCTCGATTGGTATTTCATTCTGCCTCTCCTCTTGCGAACTATAAAGTTTCTCGATATCCATCTTAGCACACTTTTTCCAAGTCTTCATAGCATCCTTTGAAATCCATGAGCAGTCCTTTGTGACAACCGGATTCTCATTCGAATACTTAATCATTGAATCAAATTTTTTCATCGACTCTTGCACTACTCGACTATCTTCTTCTAAGGCAGTTAGACGTCGAAGTCTTTCAGCATGACGTCGGACGCAAGCGTAGCAAAGGGATTCAATCCCTTTGAATCTCAAATCACAGTAGCCATCATGAGTGTCCAAAACTCTGTCAATCTAATCGAGTTACAAAAAAGTAAAACGATTTTCATTTTATCCATTAAACATATTTTGGATACAATTTTGGCTTGTCACTTACGAATGAGCTGGGAACTATCTTAAAGGGCACAGTATTCGAATTAGGAGGAGGTGGGGCGAGTTTTCTATGCTCACAAGCCAACGGCTTGTTGTGAATAGATGGGATGGACATTTCCGTAGCATCGAAAAACTTTTGAAGCCAATCAGTGGGCACAAAATCAATGTCTTCGCTTTCGACTGGAAACGAATCCATTTTGACGATGGACACAGACTGGTCATGAAGAATTGGGTCCATCATGTGTCTTCGATTCTTCTTAAACAGTGGGGAGTCTGTTCGGTCGTGGCAGAAGTCATCGGAAGATTCTTCAGAAGATGTGACGATAGATCCACTTTTCCGTTTTCTGTTCCTTTTACCCCCACCTGCTTTGCATAAACTTTCTTGATTTATCACAACCTTGAATTGTATCTTATATTTTTCTAATAGGGACGGATCTTTGGCAAAATCTTCCAGGCGAACTGCCACCGTTCTCTCGGGGTAAAGTAATCTCATATGTTTTTTTTGCAAAGGCGCACCATTATTATGATTACTATGGGACTCAGCAAAGCTTCCGAAGGATTCGTCTGCTGGTCTCAAAACGCTCCTATCGACAATAGCAGTATCTGATGGAATCTCAGGCAGTGGGGGCACTGGTTTTGAAGAATCCGGCAAAATTCTAGTTTCTGAGTCTTTGAATGAAACTGAGACTGGAGTTTTTCTATCCTCCACTTCTTTTCTCCTGACGGGTTCTTCTGGATCATCCGGAGTTTTTATCACTGAGTACAAACAATAACACATTCGTTAATTATCACTTCCCAATTAATACACATTCAAATACCCGCATAAAACTAACTAACTAACATTCAAGTTCATTGACACAATGATCTGTTGATCCATTGACAAGCTTGTACGGATTTTCGGACTCCATTGGCTCTAATTTAGTCATTTCCTCCCCGTTCATATTTACAGATCCGTTTGAGGTGACTGGTGTCACATCCAGTTTAAGTTCACTTTTTATGGGTTCCACTTTTAAATGTGAGTGGGAAATTGCTTGCTGAGCTATTTTTTCTTGGTTTGGAATATACTCAGCATACATGTCCATGATATGTAACCGCCTTGTTTCCCTCACTGCATTTTCGATGTCCTGGTGACAAAGAGTAAACCATTATTCTAACTATGAGTGACTCAATTGTCATTCTATGAATAGGAAATTAATAGTTTCTAATGAATTACCCTTTGATGCTTATTTTGGTTAACCTCAACTTCATAAGTTCCATCCTCGGATTTAACTAAATTCTCTAGATATTTGGGTACCTCTGGATCGTCTTCAGGGGAGTCCACTATACTCTTAAGAGTGTAAACTAACATGTACGCCCCATTAGAGGAATGGTTCGCAGAAGTTCCTTGAGGTCGTCCTCTTTTAGATTTAACTTTCTTTTCTGTTTCATTCCCACTTCCACTATCTCCATCTACATGTACATGAACAACATATTAGCTACATTTTTTACACGCAAAACCACCGCATTAGCAGTAATATTAGTGAAGTCAGCAACTACACAGTTCTTTAAAAGAAAAAAGAAAAAACAGCTCGTTTACACATACTTTCATCTTCTTTCAAAACTAGTTTCTTGCTCCTATTCTTAGTCACTTGATTCACAGCTTCGTCATTGAATTTGTGCCACAAACCTGTCCTTATATCTCGAATTTGAGCTACAGTAGTACAATTAAATCAGTTAGCTAAATTCGATATTTCAAATTAATTGTGATTTTTTACCCGTGTAATGTCCCGAAGAAGCAGAATTCCCATCATGAGTTAAAACAGCAGTGAGATAATACAAATACTGCTCGGGTCTGTTATTTTCTAAATTGGCTTGTACAACACGGCTAGACATATCCATAACTTCTGGAAACTGAATGGATTGAGTAACCTTCTTTTTTCTGTACGTCTCTCTGCATTAAAAAAAAGAACGTCAAATCAAACTTTTGCTCAACAATTGTATTTTATCTTCTTTCTTATACATGAATACCTACCGATCAAAAACAAATCTTAACAGTTGAAGATTTAATACCGGTGGTAATTTTAAAAGCTGACATCTCCGTTTCGCATTCTGTTTCTTATTACAATAAGAACAAAAGTATTGGTTAGAATCAGTGAGCAACTCATCCGCGAGGAGCTCATTTAGAGATGTGCTCAAGTTTTTTTGCACAGTGAGTTCAAGTTCACTAAATGTCTCTTGTCGATGGGTTTTGTTATGGCAGCCAAGACATTCCGTTTCGTTCTGCAGCTCTCCAGCAAATGCATTCGATATAAGATTTCGGATTGAAGAATCCTCGTAGTCACTCAACAGTCCTGAAACTACTTCAAGAAAAAGTTTCGCAAACTCTTGAGCATCTTGTTGCTCTCCAGTATTTAATTGCAAGGCCTCCACGAATGCACTTGGGTCAATTTTGCTGAAAAAACAGGCGAAGATTCGTGGAGTCAGAGATTAAAATTCATTAGTTTAGTCAGTGCAACTAGTTTGAACACTTAGGAACAATAATTCACCTTTTCTTAGAAAGTTTCATACGACCAAACATAGCCTGAAGTTGCGAAACGGCACACACCGGAACATAATTATCCTCAGACACTAGTTCTTTAATCGGAGTCCATTTCAAAATTGCCGGTCTACAAAAAAATCATGCATTACTACACTTGACAAAAATAATATGATCACGAATTTCTTTAAAATATAATATTAATATCATTACCTTATTATGGGATTATGAAACCAAAGTTGAAGTAAACAGTTGACATAACAAGTGGCACCCAAATTTTGAAGTCCTGCAAATTCTCCTTCTTCCCGGAACTCTCCAATATCGTCCACCTGATTTTCCTCCTCTTCAGCATTAATCCATCGCTTTTCCCCCAATGCCAAAATACAATGAGGATTCCTTTTGCAATTTCTCCTGAACAGTTTAAACACCAACATTATATAACAATAAAAAAACGGACCTTCCCCTGGGTTGCGATTTGAGATCGTCTCATATGTTTGCACGCAGGGATGGGCATCAAATTCACATAATTCACCACTGACTTTGACCTTTGAATAGTTTAAGCGTTTGCAGTTTGCGGAGATAGAATTGTTCGGCTTGATTTAATCAGACAGAAATTTAACATCAGACCGTTTTATGCACTGGTAGATATAGACAGCTTTAATTTCTACCTAATTCATTCGAAAAATGCTCTTTCTAATTTTCTTCACACTTTCACAAATTCCTTCTAACTAAAAGGTAGTAAATTAAATAATATGGGAAAGAAACCGTTTTCGGCGAGTGTATAATTCAGAATTAATACAATAAATACGAAGATTATATAGAAGAATCCAATTTTTGTGTTTTTTTAAAACTAACAAAGTCTATTCTCTGTCGAATTAGTTTGCTCCATTCGCACTGCGCTAGTATATAGCACGCGAATTATAATGGGATTTGTAATAATGAAATAAACAACATTTTTCAGGTTTCTCAACTTCTAAAACCGGATCTCCGAATCTGAATACCGCCTCTACGTGAAACATAACATGAGACTGCCTTTTCCATCCCCAGGGACCAGGACAAAGGGGCGGTGAAAGGATGAAAATATTTGCAACATACTTGGCATGGTTATCTTTGCAAGCGATGAAATCCACTACACGATAGGCTTTAAGAATACAAGATAAATCAATTTGATCTGGAGTAATGGATGTGACCCAGGCCCACGGATTTGCACTTTCCCCTGTTTTTGGACCTTTCCAAGGCGCCATTTCAAGCTTCAAATGTTTTCTATTCGTTTGTCAACCGGCAATTTTTATCCAAGAATCGTCCGATAAATTGAGATTGATTATTGGTGGAGTTAAGCAACCTACGAATATAGGGTTTAGTAATAGTTTTTCAGAAATACGAATGACAATGAATGAGCAAATTTTGGAAACAAACCAAGTTCACTTTTTTGCATAAAAATAAAAAGTATCATACAGTATAATAGCTGATGTAAGTTTCTCACCTTCCGCAGGCTCAATAATAAAAGTTGACAACTGAAATTTTGTTAGCGCGTGCCCTTGAACATAGCAACTTCAGCTCCAACTTCATAGCATCCAGCTTTTAAAATTCATAAATTTCTATTGCAGTAAAATGAAAGTTAAAGAAATTGTGAGACTGCGACCATCCGAGTGAAGAAATTTTAGCAGTACATAAACAACATTGCCTTTCACCTGAAAAATTCAGATATAGGTAGGAGTTGGGATTGGGATAGAATGAAGATGAGCCAGAATCACTGATGCAAGTTCAGTCTGTGAGCTCTGCTCCACTGCAGCCTTTAAAATCTTTCGAGATTCTCTCTAGACCAATTAAAAATCTTGAAGCCCCACTGCGCTACAGACCACATGTAAATTTCAGAGCTCTGCTACACTTTAGAGTCTACGTGAACCGTAAACCAAGTGTAGTCTAAAAGCTCAACTAATCAAGTACGAATCCAATGCCATGAACAAAACATGTCAATAATGGTTATTTTTACTATTTTTCGATTTCCACAAATTTGGTTACCTGGCTACACATAACCACTTTTGGGAAAAAGTATAACCAGTCTAGGAATCACTCGAGTTTTGCAAAAAAACGGATGTTTTTATTATTCCTGTCCATAAAGTGAAACCATCGTGCATTTGCAGATTTGATTTTGAATAAAGTGCTTCAAATTTGACACTGGAGGAAGATTTTTAAGAACGATAAGTAGCCCGAAAGGATCCCAGTGTTGCTGAGTCATCTTTTTGTGTTCAACTATCTTATCAACTCGGAGAGCTCCTGCTTCGCTACAGTTTTTTGAGAAATTTCGAAGCTCCGCTCCAAAAGGTTAAAATATGGCCTTGCTCCGCTACGCTCAGAACCTGGTGCCGAGCCAAGCTACCTTACATCACTGTACAAAATAGAACGTAGTACAAGAGAGAAAATTGGAAGGAAGTAAGTAAGGAAGGGAATGGGAATGGGATTCTTGAAACTTGAAGCTTTAAAATTCATGTCAGCGCACAAAGAAAGAGCGGGAGTTTGCTTATACATTGTCACTTAATGGTCCAACAAATCTCGCGAGCAATGATTTTTTCCTATTGATTGCACCTCTGAGCAGTACGTCCAGGTCCCCTACGCCAGAGCCAGCAAGTGACATCATTATCATTCATTTTATGATCACTAAAAACTAAAACTAAGATGAAATGCATGCATCTCTTTTGATGAACTCAGAACTCAGAACTGAGAAATGAATAAAACTTATGGTAAAACTTGGCTGAGCCCGATACATGTGTTGAAAGAAATTCATGTATAACTTCGGAGCGCATGCATTGACAGATTGACTTCTTTTCGAAATTTTTGATCAGTGATTTTTTTTTAAAGTGACGCTATTATGAATATGAATCTATTGCTTTATGAATCATTTTTGCGTTGCCCTCTTAGTTTATACGAGGTCACCATAGGATTACGGCTAGATGCTAGCTAATGTGTAATGTCTGTGACTGTGGGTGTCTGCATGGGTAAAGCATCTGCGCAGAAAAATACAGAGGACACACTTTAGTGCAGAGCTGGTGCAGAAGATGCTCTGATTGGTCCGTTTCAAAATTAAACGCTCGTTTCGTATTTTGCGTGTGTTAAAAATCAATCAGACATAATTTGATACGGCTTTGAGCTTCTATAAACAGCAACGATGATTTGTTCTCTATGATAATAGTCTCAATACGTATTATTAGCTGGAGTCGGTATATATTATGACTTCAATCGTGCCATCATTGAAACCATGAACACCGTTTATTCGCCTAAAAACAACTTGAGCATTTTCCGACGGTGACCATTTGCAATCCGCTCTCATTTTTCCGTAATTTAAAGGTGTGCAAAATTTGAAGTTAATCGGTTGATGCGTTCGAAAGTTATTCTGATATTCTGAAAACACCAAACACTGGCACAGGTAAATAAGCCCTGCACCGGGCAAAAAATTTTAAAAAAAAAGCATTCATTCCAAAACTTTATTTTATTCATTCATTACGTGTTGAAATAAATGGGTAATTTTGATACGTCTTACAACCAGAAGTTTCAAAAATAAGTAAGTTAAAGATTGTATAGCACATTTATTTTACATCCTTAACGGCAGTTACTTTCGGGTCTGAAAATAGATTGAACATGAAATACACATATTTTCTCCGAAAGTTGCAAAAATGCACTCATTATGCATATTGTAATTGCATTTAAAATGTCTTGAGTAAATTAGGGATTGTCCTGAAAAGTGTATCAGCAAGTTTATTTTAAAGGTGGTAATAGGATAATGCATAAAACCGTATGGTTTCATAATTCCCCTGTCATTAAAAAATCTACCTGCCTTCATTGAATACTTTAGGACGAGCTCCTTACATGAGATTCATTGAGAACTTGGGCTGCATTCACAAATATATGAGAACCAGTCGAATCTTTGCATTTCTCAATTTCTTCATTCTCCTCTAGCAGAGTTGACTCATCTTCTCCACTGCCCGAAGCACTCATCTTTTTGAATTTTTTCTCCAGATATCCTGGCACGTTAGGTTTAGGCCTGTGAGTGTCTACAGCCTCGATTGGAATCTTTATATATTCAACTCGACACCCGTAAGCTATTGGTGTTAGCTTGATTACAGTGTGTAAAGGCACTTCTAAGTATGGGAGCTCATCTGACCATGCAATGCAAATAACAGTTTTACTTATACAATTTATTTATAATTATCTTCCTGATCATATTTAACTAACTTACCGGAAGGTTTATCCAAGAAATAAGCCAAAAGACATCGCAAAACAGCTTGATGTCCAATAACTATCACGTTTTCTTGTCTTTCCAATTCCATAATCACGGGTTCAAGTCGAGCTACCAAATCCTCATAAGATTCTCCGCGGGGATATCGATAGCTGAATTTTCCATTGTCACGATTTGCAAATTCTTGAGGGTACTTTTCTGCTATCTCTTCGTAAGTCATTTCCTCGCAGATCCCCTAATAAAAAAGTGGTGAACTTTTTCTAATAATACTAATATTACCTGTTTTAGAAATAAATAGCTTACAGCATCAATTTCATTCAGAGCTTTCCATCTCTCTTGAGGTGCATCAATTCCACTTGCAGATTGGATTGTCCTTTTTAGCCATGAAGTCCATACCCGAAGATTTGGAATGTCTTGCTCTTTGATATATTGTGACAAAGCTTTGCTGTATTGATAACCTCTCGGAGAGAGATCAGAATCCCCACCAATTCGCCCTTGCAGGTTGTAGAGAGTTTCTCCGTGCTATGAATAAAACAAGACAATAAAAATAGCCAAAATGTAGATACATTGACTCAAAGTTACTCACCCGGCTTAAATAGATGGTTCTGGGGGTAATGTGAATGTTCATAAGGTAGTACACAATTCTGCTCTGAATATGGCCCTCATGTTTATGCACCAGAATTTTCTCTCCCGTATTGAAAACTTTGATGAAACTATAGTGAGATTCTAATTGTTCATCCATGGTTTCATAGCGTTGCTGATAATGAGATATCCTAGTCACAAAATCATTGATGGCTTCATCCTTATTCATTTCCTTATAGTCTGGACTGCTCACTTTCACCTCCTGTAAAAAATAATATTGAATCGTACTGCACAATTTGAAACGAGTGTACTGGAAAGTTTTCGGTGCAGGCGAAAACTAAAGCGGTCTTGCCATTATGTTCTGCTCAACTATGTTGGGATCATCACAAATGGACTCAACAAAAAAAAGTTTGTAGCCATTTTTCTTGACGATTTCGTCATACACCATTGCTCGTCTCTCGCGGGTCGTATTCGTCGCATCAAATACCTGCATACATAAAATACATTATATCCCAAATCACTTTTTTTTCAGAAATTCGAAATTATTTAAAATTGAATGGTAACTTGCAAATACCGTTTGTCATCAACTATGTTAGATAGTAAAGCTCTCTGAAAATGTTATATAGATTTATTGAAGTAGCTTCTACTAATAAGCTTATTTTTTTAATATCCGGACCAAACATTAGAATATATAGCATACTTTATTTTTCACATATGCTCAAGGTGATTTGTCAATAGAAAAGCGAAGTGGGTATATTATGCCCTATAAAGACACCAAACCGGTAACAAAAAAAAAAGATAACTTTTCGATGAATTTTTTAACTGCAGTTTTCAGCCCCCTCTTTACCTCACATAAATCCAGTCCTGACTTTAATCCAACAAATATGAATACAAAAAGAGGTCAACTGACTAAATATCCGACCCACATTTTCCGCCCTACCGCGGTATCCAATTGGTGACAAAAAAAAATTGGTCAAAATAAAAATATTTGTTAGTTACTTACCGCAACTTCTCCACCAGATTCCATCCAACGAGCCACATCTTTTAATGCTTCCTCTGCGCATTTATTTCGAATTGCCATTGCTTCTTTGTTATCTACTCGGAAAAAATTGTGACTTCGATAGGCCTCTGTAGCCTGCCGTCTGTATTCTCCCAAATTGAACACTAAAAATTCACATTCAGGCATGAATTATTGCATTCCTTGAATTTCATATGCAGTAAATTCTTGTTATCATACCTCGAGTATTGATTCCAATCCAATTAAGATATCGCGACAATTTTTTGGCAATGTATGTTTTGCCTCGGGCAGGAAGCCCCACCATGCAAATGACATGAGGAGTATTCACATAGCTTGCTCGTTCACCTGAAGTATTATCCATAATTATATATTTTATTATATATATATATAGCCAGAGGGCCGTCGAGTTGCAAAACGTCGGTGTTGCAAATCTACGGCCAGAGCAATAATCCTCTGACTGAATTTTTGACATGAGATCCGAGATAAGCACTGCACACTTTTCCCCAAAAATCATCAAACGTTGATTTCGCAGTCAATTATGCATGGATTTGAATAAAATTTGAAATCTGTGTCGAAATTGACCCTTTTGAATTCAAAAATAGTGGTTGAAAAATCCTAAGGTTAAACTTAGACCTATTTTATATTTAAGGGTTGATCTTTTACAATTTTGAGCTCTAACAATAATTTCTGCAGAACATGAGAATGGTAAAAACAGACTGTCTCAACGTTTTCATGTGTATCAGCTTGCTAAAAGTATTTTCTACCGCGCTACCACATAAACAAAAAAAACACGTTCAAATAAAAATTATAAAGACATTAAAGCTGGAATTAATTAAGTCAAAATTGCTTAGATATGTTTCTATCGTTGCCTTTGTTCACATCATCTACAGTCCATTTCAAAATAAGAGTAAGTTTGCTCGTTAGGTGACAAAAAGTTAAGTTGTAGCTGTTAAAAAAAATTAACTAAAAAGTGAAAACTATAAAATATGATTTTTTTTGAAAAGTATTTATAAAATCTACGGTTAGTTTTTCATTATTTGGCTGTTTAACATGAGTAGCCAAATAGCACAATGCAACTGCCTTTTATTCTGAAATGAAGAGTAATGCGTATGTACGTATAGTTAACCAATGGATATGATAGTTAAAATAAACCTCAGCAAGAGGGTATACCGACGAAGCCGGGTTATAAGAAATTATTTATATTAATATTAAAAAAAACCAGTAATAATAATTAGGGGTTTTTATTGTTTTTCGGTAGTCTCATCAGCTAG
>Ga0210040_10004157_pt1 | contig 19056 bp, 19 predicted proteins | sample CryGeyCG12114_NA_FD_185462 | JGI IMG/M metagenome (GOLD analysis project Ga0210040, IMG submission 185462) | Groundwater microbial communities from aquifer - Crystal Geyser CG19_WC_8/21/14_NA (SPAdes) (version 2) | ecosystem: Environmental > Aquatic > Deep subsurface > Groundwater | place: USA...
TTTGTCCGCTAAAACTTCTTAGTCTTGATTTTCACTTTGACTACTATTTTCAATTTCACTTAAACTTGCCATTTTATAAATACAACAATGGCACCACAGTTCTGTTTCATTATATTATATTTTAATCAGGCAAATTTTTGAAATCACTAATATTAAATGGATAAGCAGCATATTCACTCTGAAGATTCCACTTTTGATTCAAAATGGTATAATGTCAATGTTCAATTAATAGTGCAACATACTTTAATACGCATATTGCCGTGTTTAAGTTTTATTTACTTCATGAATTCATGCATATGTCGCTTAAGCTGTGCAATGCAATATAGAAGAAAGCTCTACGTCTACACAAAGTATCGCATGGTTACTCGTTTCAACATTGTTCTATCTATCGGATCATCGGATCGGATCACCCCAAATCCGATCCGATCCGATAGAGGCTATCGGATGAAAAAGCTTGATCCGATCCGATCCGAATCCGATCCGATATGATCCGATCCGATGCCACCCTTAATATATGACTAGCGGTATATGAAGGCTCGCAAAAATGATTTGTCTAATAGTGATGAGGGGTTCACGGTCAGTACGTTGAAAACAAAAATGCCGAGTCCTTAAGGGCGTGGAAATCACGCCGAAACGTCCAAAAACCTAACCTAACTAAACGTAGTCCATTTGGGCTTCGGCGTTTTTTTCTTCGGCGTAAAAGTTTTCGGCAAACGGTGCGGAGTGCGGACACGGATTGAGGTTTGAGGTACATACAATTCAAAAATGAACTTTAAAAGTTAAATTAAAAATTCTATGAAAGTTCTAACTAAAGCTACGGTTTGCTTTATTGAATTGTATTAAAAGAGCTGTTGAATCTCTTCTAAAGTCCGTCCTTTTGTTTCAGGCACAAATAAGTATACAAAGGCCACTCCAGTTATACATATTCCCGAATAAATCCATAGTAATACATTGATCCCCAAATATGCCTTTAAAAGAGGAAACGTGATGATCACAATAAAAGCCATCAGCCAATTGGATGCGGTTGAGATAGCAGATGCTAAACCTGAACAATTACAAATGTTCGAATTAATGCTATGATGATAATTGTGCAGACGCACACATTAGTGTGAATCAATTACACCATTACCTTTAACTCGTGGCGGCGTTAATTCAGCCATTAAAAGCCTAAATAAAATGTTAAAAAAGTGTAAGTTATTTGACAGGAATAGTATGAAACTAATGATGAAAATGTGGTAAATGGCGCACCAAGGAAGAGGCCCTAATCCAAGATTGTAGAATACAATATACCAAAGTAAACTCATGAGAGGAACCCAACCATAAGAAGTCATGTCACTTTCTGAGTACTCTGCTTTTGCCCAAAAATAACCTCCTAAAGTGACAAGACCGATTGTCATTCCAAATGCGGAGATCATCAGCAAAGGTCGTCTCCCCATTCTATCCACTAGTAAACTTGACAAAGCCACAACAAAGACTTGCACTGAACCCAAAATGACAGTGGCCCATACATCTGGTATATTGCTTCCAGCGTCATGAAAAATGGCTACCGAGTTGAAAATGACTGCGTTTATTCCATCTGTAGCAAAAAATTAAAATGACAACAAAGAGCACTTTTAAGTAATGAGTAAGCGAAAGATGATGAACGTACCGAGTTGTTGATAGAGCATTAACGTAACACTTAATGCTACTGGAAGAACAATCTTTTTACTAAATAAAGCACTCCATGTTAAATCATGAGCAGTGAGCTGATGCATTTGCGTTTCAATCTGAATATGATACAGAAAACAATTACAATTTAGACAGAGAGTAGAAAAGTAGAGAAGATGCCAAATTTTAAAAATATGTGCTTACTTCTTCTAATTCTGTTTCAATATCTTCGTCCAATGTGAGATTCTGGAGATACTTGATTGCAGCTGCGGCTTGGACTCGATGCTTTTTGGATAATAGATATCTTGGAGATTCTGGTAAGAAAACCATTCCGATGATTGAGATTAATGGCAGTGCTCCACAAATTATTGATAGCCATACCCACGAGAAAAATGCTCCCATAAAGTATCTACAATTGATGCATCAAATCAATGAAGCCTTGTCTTTGAAGCGTTCATTATTTCTGAACATACACTAATTCCAACAATAACATACACAAAAAGAATTCCAGCACAAATTGCAACACTGACAGCATTTCCCAGACTTCCTCGAATAGACCCGTCTGTTATCTCGCTTACATAAACCGGAACCACGACTGTGTAAGCACCACCACAAAATCCTAATTGTACCCAAAAACAATGATAAAGCGAATAATTTACATTATTGTGAAGAATTAAAAAGATGCTGTGAATTTTCGTCTTCCCACCAACCTGTTACAAATCTGCCGATTAAGAGCGCTATATAGCTTTTAGAGGTGGCAATTACACTCCATCCTACTGAGAATGGCACGCATAGAAACAGCATGGTTAACTTGCGTCCAATGGCGTCCATTGTGAATCCAGCTACAAATGCAGCTAGCAAAGCTCCTAACTACGAAAAAAACATCAGATTCGTTTATAGTTGTAGTTTGTAATTGTGCAGCATTGAAAGCTGTATACACAATACATACTGGGGCCACGGATGAAATCCAACCAAATTGAGCCTCACTCAAGTACGCTAATTCCGATTCGATGTGACTTTTGATATTTGGTATGGCTGGTGATGTCCATCCAAGAAATGTTCCAGTTGAAAATGCACCAGTAGCAGCTAAAAATACATACAGAATTGGCTTAAGAATTCAAGTATAGTATTTAATTGACAATTTGTCATACGGTATATATAATTATACCAATCAAGGTAGCTATAATTTGATTTTTATAACTGGACGTTTTCTTGGAAATGGGAAATGATGTAGGCTTATTTGATGAGTTGGGACTCTCAGTTTCTCCATCACTGCTAGATGGGAGAAACGCTACTTTCTCTTCTTCGATATCACTGTGACGGTCCCCCATGTCTAGATTTGCAACTAATGGGGAAATTAAAGCAGTATGAATCCTCTCTTTAATTATTCGATCATCAGGCAGAGCTAAACAGCTAAAAGAATGTCATCCAAACTGGCAAAATGAAGCCAAACGATGAGCGAAGATGAACGTTGACAAATGCATGCGTAGTTGGTAGTTGATTGGATGGTGGCACACCTAAATTTAGAAAATTATGATTACTATACTGCTATCATATCATCCCCTATATAATAAGAACATAAGAACATCTGTCCCGTGCCCGTCAGTCATTAAATTGGTAAACTTATTGATCAAAACGTAGCTGTTTACATGGTGAAAACAGTTTTGTTTTATACAGCGTTCATAATAAAATAGTTCATCAGCTCTGGCTGGAGCGTATTCTTCCTTCCATACTATAGTTCATTTAAAAGTAAAAAGAAGTTGCCCCATGTTATTCGGCTATTTTTTTCGGAAATGGACAATAGTTAAGCAAGCCAACTACGAACTACGTTCGTCCAGCATTGACTGGAGTAGAAGGTCGGCTTGCCTGAACTACTTCCATACTTATACATTGGTTGTATTGCTACAGAGTAACATGGCATGGTTCCCCAGAGCCAGTACCAAAATAGTACAACTTCCATACAGGAAAACTTAATAACTTAAAGACTTTTAAACTTTTCCTCGTTTACCAGGCATTGTTACTGCCTATTTTTCTAAAATGGACAGTAGGTTCACATTTCTGTGGAATTGATATAGCTCAATTTCGAGAAAAAATATTTTCAAAATTTTGGATGCAGGGAGATTTTTATATAGCAGAAGCAGGGTGTGTTCTCAGCAAGTTTACAACAAACTTTCCGTTTCACAGATTGTAAAGAATGTATGATCATTTTACCTGTTAGCTTGTAGCTAGGAAAAGAACTCCGATCTGAGTCCGGGAGCTGAAAAACACCACAAAATTATGATTGTGTCTAACCAATTCGACAGTACGATACGACTACGACATAAGATAAATGACAGATTAAACTCACACAATTCACGGACTCGGACTCAGATCGTTTGTCATTTAAAACTTATACGCCTAAAATTTTGTGATCTTCCCGCTTCGTCAATTTATACACTACTACCTACTGCACAACAACATACTCACCACGTTGCCCCAAACTGCTAGCTGACTATAGGTCAGGTAAACTTTAATGTGGAAACATTACCACATTTTTATGAAAATAATGGGAGCAATAATAATTTGAGAATGATCTTGTCAATATTCTATATAGCATTATTCTCATCTATGTATTAAAAAAAACTCTACTCCTGTTGATTTGATTTAAACTATTCATAAATACTACTTCTTTGTTTTGTAGTGTGTGTTTCATAACTATTAACCATATGTAGCAAATATGAGACAAAAAAATATGGTATGATATGAACAGATGAACAAACAATGTAAATAAATTCATTTAATTTAGTGATACCATAAAATTCTTTTGCATGCTCATGCATAGAAAACAAATATTGCTGGATTCCGTGGATAAGCTCCTTAGATGGGCTAGACTTTCCTCTAGACGGAAAAATCAATATCCTATGCCGTTTCTATTTGTCCAGGACTTTGGCGCGCCCCATTCTTTTAATCCTCATGGTTTTGCCTTGGTTTCAAAGTGATAATTAAATCATCGTTAAGATCATATTAGTTTTCAAAATGTCTACGGTGATTGTAAAACCTTTTGAGCCAGCATTGGTTGAAGGAGTAGCCTGGGATTTGACCATGGGTGCTGCTAAAACTGGACTTGGCAAAATGTTCATGAGTAAGTGAAGCGTGCAATGTAAAATCCGTAATTAATAGCATTTGCCGGTGACTGTAGATTACTTAATTAATTATATAAATGCAGGAAGCATGAGCAGCTCCTCTGAGGCAACACCTGATGCCATAGACCACGTTGGAGTGATTGTTTACAATCGCTTATATGAGTTTGGAACTGCTGGCATATTAAAAAGCGTGGTAATTATTCTTTCAAATTGCAATCAGTTGATGACACATAAATAAGAAACAAAATTAATTCTTGAGCCTGTGTTTCAATTTCAGGTACGTAAAGACAAAGATCCAGTACCTCAGTACCCAGCATGTAGGTTACGAAAACGGGAAGTAATTGGGTATACGAAAAAAACACGGGAAGAGTTCATGGAATGGATTGTAGAAGTTAAATATGGTGCTTATAGGTGAGTTCAGAGTTCAAATCAAATCAAATTACCCAAGTCAGAAAAACATAGTCAAGTTGAGTAGCATGTACTGTACAATTTTGTCCATTCATTGATTTGAGTTTTTATTTTACGAAACAATATTATTGCAGTGGCTCATCATATGATATGGTTACTCATAATTGTGTGGATTTTGGAAGAGATGTCTGCGAATTTCTTAAAGTACCTTGTCCGCCAAATTGGGAGAGGATATGTGCATGGGTGAAAGATAAGTAAGTACTTATATGAATGACAAAATGATGTTTTTATCATGGTTTACTGCGTATACATGGTTTTTAACTACAAATATGTGTGCGTATTTTTTCAGTCGAAAGTTTGCGGATGTATGTGTTAAATCAATTGAAAGATTTAACAGACGCAAATCATCTCCTGCAATTTTGAAGGACACCGATGTAAAGAAGTTCATACCTGGAAATCAAATTGCAGAAGAAACTTGAAACATGGAGTTGTCAATTTGGCCTCACCTTTCTCACAGTATTACACATAAGAGAGGATTTCGTTGCGCGTTACGGTGCTGGCGGAGTTCGTTGCTTATTTGAAGAAATAAATTCACACGGCCTATAATAATTTATATGCATAACGGTAGTTTTCTTATTATGTGTTGTTACTACTTGTCGTTACATACTTAGTTTTTTGCAAACTAAATACTCCATCGCAAAAAGAAATACTGCATTTATCTTCTCTTAAAATCTTTGGAAATCGCCTTCAAAGTTTTGTCATTTTTATTTTCTCGTTTTGATAATGTTACAACATGAAAGTAATAAACTAGCTCTTGTTAAACTTAACTTCTGTTTACATAGTTGGCAATATTGAGCCCCAAGTTCAATCTAATGCTATATAGTTCATGAAAGACTTTTCTCTTATACTGCTAATTAAGATGTGAATGTGGAAACTCAACTTGATTCTAAAAACAAGTTAGCAACAGAACATAATATGAACAAATATATGAAATCCTTATGCAACTAGCGAACTAAAAGCTTATACATTTAGCATACAAATAATAAAAATTTGTGTATAGTAATCTCAGCATACAAAACAAAAAGGAACACAACAAACCCACCAAGTTAACTATGTATAACTAACAGCGAAGTACTAATAATCAAACAAATAACGCATTAAAAACTTCCGAGAGCTTGTATCTCTACAAGCGTTAACAATCCGTATGTTAAATTCAATCGTTTTCTTAATCAACGGTTACATTCAGTTGATTTTTCATCAACGACTCAATTACATGATCCTAAGTCACACAAGGTGATTGCTTGAAGTTACATGATTTTTAGTATCATTCCTATTGTCATCCGTATCTAATAAGTCAGAGCATTGAGAAATTTGAGCTTCCGACACAATGGTCTCCCCAAATATGGCCTGAATCTCTTCACTGCTTTTCCCTTTAGTTTCTGGCACCATAAAATACGTAAAAACTGCTCCACCGGCACAAATCACAGAGAAAAGCCAATAGCATCCAGATTCATTCAGTAGAGAAATCATATCTGGAAAAGTTTTTGTGGCCACGAAAGCTAAAATCCAGTACAACGATGTGACTATAGATGACGCCACACCTAACAACAACAAAAAACGATTTAAATCCTTTTATATCTAGCTACAATTAACTAACATGCACAGAACATGCCGCAATATTTCTTAACTATTTATTAGAAACCTTTGACATGCGGCGGAATGAGTTCAGCTAGAAAAATCCATGGAATAGGACCTGCTCCACCAGAATATGCAACAATATAGGAAATTAGACAGGCGAGCGGAACCCAGCCCAACTGACTGATGATTTCATGATGCTGTTCTTTGAGGTAGAAGTAGAATCCTAATGCTGCCAAGCTGATGGCCATTATAATGTCTGAGGCGAGCAGAATGCTTTTCCTTCCAATCCGGTCCACGAGCATCATGGATGAGAAGACGAAAACAACTTGCACGATCCCGATGATGATGGATGCAGTGTTTGGATTGATTTGGGAGCCAGCTGATTTGAATATGTCCACAGTATACATTGTGACTCCGTTGATTCCCCCTGCATTAAAGCATATTTACATTGAAGGCCGTTGGTTAAGATGTGATCACATGATGGAATTTCACAGACTTTTTTCCAACTGGCAATAGCTAGCTATATACGATTGGTTTATGTAATATTAAATGTTTGACGAACCCAGTTGCTGGAAAAACATGAGAGACAAACATATTGATGTAGGTTGAATGACAGAGGGAACGAGCAGATTTCGAATTGATCTTGACTCTTCCCTTTTGCATTCCAAACTGGATTTAATCTACATAATGGAAAGAAAGTTAATGAGTTTTAACTAGGTTGAGTTCAAACGGAGTAAACAGAGCAGATGATTGATTTCTCGGTGGCCAAATGCCATCATTATCAGTAAGAACGTACTCTAATATATTCGACATCTACGTCATAAAAGCTTGATGCGCCACGAAGCCATTGTAAGGATTTTTTGGCAACTGACTCCTTGTCCTTTAGAAGAAGATAGCGCGGTGTTTCAGGAATGAAGAAAAGTCCTATAAACAGGAGCAAGGGCACTATTCCAGTTGCAATTGTCAGCCAAAACCATGACAAGAGTGCACCCATTATAAATCTGTGTGCAACATGCATAAAAAAGTGTTAAACGTGTGCAGGTTCGCATACACATAATCATGAGCACACACAATAGGGGGAGATGGTCAGTGAGTCACAAGGATTGATCACTCAATTTCAGCAATTGACACTAGATTGAAATTAATCTCGTACTTGCTCAACTTATGCATTGATTATGCTGCTCTTCGTATACAAATAATTTACGTAACAAGTTAGTTAGTTGCCAAACATATTTTCTCCTCCCATTGTAGAATGCAATCTTTGCTACTATCTCTCCAATAAAATAAATATTAGGTAATAATTACGCGAATAATATTCCGGTGACGAGCATCAACACCATAAGTGACCCTAAAAGTCCACGCATTGTTTCTTCCACAGTCTCACTTATGTAGGCTGGAACGACTACAGTGAATGCTCCTCCACAAAACCCTGTAAATATAGTACGGTATTAAAAGCGTTGTTTTTACTAACTTACTAAAGCATGCTCTAACACTGAACACAATGTATAAACAACGCAACATTGCTTATAGCGAGTGTTTTCATACCCAGCCAGCGCATGGGGCAATGTAATTCATGAAAAGCTATGTACGCTACGCACGCATGCATTATCCAATTTAAACTGACCAGTGATGAACCTCCCGACGTACATAACAGAAACAGAATTAGCAAAGGCTATCAGAATCCATCCAAAAAGAAATGGAAGAGGTAAGACTTGCATGGTCCGTTTTCTGCCGATTCGGTCAACCAAAAATCCGGCAAATGGACCAGATAGCAGGGCTCCAAACTAAAAAACAGTTTAGTTGTAGTAAAAACTTTCAATCTTTGTTTCAATGACATACATGTAATCCTACTTTGATTTCAATTATTGAAGGCTCGCCATGAAATTATCACATATGACTGAGTAGAGTACAAATGCACTTTAGAATTAGAATAAACAGAGCCACTGCGAGTTTGCATCCTTTAGTTTAGTTATTAATAGATTGTTATACTATTTCTAACACCGTGGAGGCCAAATGACGATAAAGTACACGGATTTGCAAACCTACAAGTATTATTCTCATGCTTTTGATTGCAACTGTAAATAGTCTGTATCTGCGTACATTTCCATTTCATGTACAGTGTCTACTTTTAAACTTACAGCTTCAAAGTAACATGATAAGGAAGCTATGGACGAACCGTCAAATTTTTTGACCGCCCTGTCTATTGTATTCTATTCTAGTGAGCATCTACTAACGCATGTGAACTGTCTAGCTCCAATGTAAATATGAAAAATTAGGTTACCCACCAGACATCAATAATTACTGAATTAAATCGTGCCATAGTTTTCATGAGTTCGACACTCAGTCAAAACAAATTTGCCTCTTTAAATACATATTATATGCATACACATGCTTTCTTTAAATTTCTAAATGATTTCTGCATGAATTTCAATCCAATAAACAAGCAATTTAAATAATCTGTGCGTCATATATTTTAGCACTGCGATACCCACTATACCCTGTACACCTATGCCCTTTTTATCTTCTAGCTGGACAAGCTAGACTAAGAACACGTGAAAATGTACACCATGCATTTACAACTTACAATTGCCAACGACGCAATCCATGACAGTTCATCTTTGCTCAACTCCCCAAGATCACCAGAAGAACTCAAATCAGGTAACGCAGGTGAAGTCCACCCAAGTACTGTGCCCACAGAAAATGATCCCAGTGTGGCTACGAAACCAAAACCAAATCAATACAAATCAATCACCTAGACCTAATTCATCTTGCCTTATACCAAATGAGTAAAAAAGAATGAATATGCCCATATTATAATAGCATGAATGGATGATTTTTAACACTGTTTCATTGCTTACCGGTGATGGTTGCATGAAACTGAGGCCATTTCTTTGGGACAAACGGGAGCTTGTTGCCAGGAATATGATAGTCCGCCATGACCTTCGTTCCGTTCGATCCGGCGACCCTGGAGACACTAACCGCTACCAACAGATTTGCACATGATATTGTGACTGCGTTCGTAAAAAAACTGAATCTTGCACTACTTCTCAATATAGAGCTCAATGTATGTACCGCGGTCCTGTGAGTTAGCTACTGCACACGATTTCAAGTTCTCATCTCCATTCTTCGTCGAGTGGTTTTGTTAGGTATTGCATATGCTACAGTGTAGTAGTTAGTAGCTACGTAAAATGGGCTCGACAAGGAAAACGAATCACAGAGAACGAACTCAAACAGTGCTGTGGCGCATTTGATGTGCAAAGTTGTGAGTCTGAAGCTTTTATATAATTACCATCTCTGGATTTTTTTATCCTTTGAATTTTGCATTTATATAGTTAGTTGGTGAGTGATTGGTATGAAATAAAGTAATAATAATTTTTGCTGGGACGCAAATGAGTGGACATATGGTTAAGAATTTTGAAGTTGATAGTTTTTGTGATCACGTATTGGTTGGAGATAAAAATGTAATGTGCATGAACTAGTGTACGCATAAAATTTCATCATTCATTATAAATGAAAGTATTAGTTTTCCTTCTGAGGCTGCCCTTTGGAGCGAAATAATGGTGATAGACAGGGTAGGAGACACAGACAGAAATAATGTATGTTTTGATGGCTTGTTATGAAACATATCGAATCAAGTTGATTTTAGTTGTAGATAGACTGCTGAGATATTTGTATGAGATGCTAACATTGTGGCGAATGAATTAGAGACAATTTTGTATCGAATTTCAAGTCGCTGGGACACATTATTTAGGCGTGAGTTGATTTTGATTGAACGCGTTGATAAATTAAATTCATCGTGTCGTGTGTGGTGTGGGTGTGAGGACATTTTACTGGGCGAGGATTGTATGCATTATATCGTAATGGGATCGTTATTTAGACATTTTTTGTGTGTACATATTTGCATAGCTGAGAGTGAAACAAAATTGATTCAATTGGGTTTACACACCCAGTTTTTGGAAATTTGATTGTAACGCTGTATCTATTTCTATTTCACAAGGGAAAGAGTATCTCTTTGATTAGATTCATAAGGCATAATTTGTACATTCAGGCTCTTTCAATAGGAATTTATGTTTTAGACCACTCTCTTATTTTATAAAAATTACAATAAAGGGCTAGTAGTCCAAAAGTATTTATAGATTGAAATGCCACTGTAAAGTTATACGTCTAGGAAATTAATTTTTTTTAAATATTAACCGCTAAATTAATCTATAATAAACATTTGAAAAATGTCCTGATTTCTCTGCTACTGCTTATTATTGCGTATAACATTTTCGGAGCTCTTATCTTTGGTATAAAGTCCATTTTTGGACTTCAATCAAATCAATGAGGAAAAAGATGACAGCAATTTTCCCAATGAGTAGTTGAATAGCATAGCGAAACACAAAACATTAACCCTATGTTGCAAATGAAGATAATAATTGATACTCTGTGTAAAGTTTAAATCAATTCAGTCACTCTTGAACTATTGTAATTGATGCATGAAAAAATGAAGAATCATTAACGGTTCTTTCATGTTAATACTGTCATTCCTTTTATCTTCCATAAATACCAAAATTATTGCGAATTTAGAGCAAGGATATTCAATTTTTATTTCATGTCCACCAAGCACATTCTGAATGTCAAGACATGTTTGTTGCTTCACTTTTCTGTTTACTACAATCTCCATGCATCATGCATTCACTGCATGGACAAAAGGACAACGCAAAAAAATGTTACGCACAATGCGTGATGTTTACAGTCATTTGCGTAAAAAAACTGTCGAGTCAAGTCAATTTAAACCTTAGACAAGAAGTATGTCTGTTCATCTGCAAAGATCCTTTTCATGTGGAGATTATCATCTGCTGTCTGTGGAATGCAACTCTACTAAATTTTTTTTATATATCATGATAATCCAATTCCATTTGTAGGTCGACTTTCCGCCTAATTATTTATGCATGCATGATAGAATTAAATAGTTGTTTTTTTATCAGAAATATTCAAGCAGGGTTAGAGAAATGAAAGCCTACGTTTCTACTTGAACAAAAAGGGTGTTGTAGCTATTCGAAGTTAAACGTGAAGGATATCTTTCCCCTTACCTATTTAGTAGCCTAGATATTCATTGATTTATTGCACAACAATAACTGACCTAATGGATCGTTTTTTGAAACCTATTAACTATCCATATTTGGTCTTTTTAGGAGGCCGTTGACATCACAAAGGACAAACACTACAGTTGTAAACACTGGGTGGTAAGGTTGATACTTGACGCTGCACATTATGATATGATATTATCAGTCAATATTGAAACTGATACACACACATGGACTCGAATGAATCTGTAATTATAGATGCATTACTGAGAAAGTATGAGAGAATAATGAAAATATATTCTCGGGATCAAATGCTATATTTGTGCATTCAATAAAACATTTATTCTGATAATAAATTGTGATAATTGCATACCAACTTTTAAAATAATGATTAACAACAGCAATTTGTTAGCTTTTGTAGGGACATCAGGAATATCACAAAAAATCGCGTAACTGCCTATTCAATCCATTTAGGCCATATAACTTACAGTTAGTCTCAAATATTATCAACGATATAAATATGTTCTATAATCCAACTACATAAATATTATACTGTGTCCTACACTAATTAAGTGTAAAGTGTAATAGCACAAATCAAGCAACATCAAAAATAAGTCCATTAAAAACAAGAAATATAAAAAATAGAATATCAAACATTAACAGCTTATAAAGTAGCAATACCTTTTTCATTAAGTATGATCAGCGTAAATCGCAGATAGAGATGTAATGTAGTACCCAACATGGTCGAGACTATAGCAAGAAAAATAAAGGACCGTGATTCGATATCATAATCAAGTAAACTGGTGACAACTGTTTACCACCGATTGGATCGCCATGCACCTGAGAAACGGAAATTGTTACATTATTAAGTGAATAAAGGCCATTAAATTATCTTAACCACATCTGGAAACATAACTGACCATTTTGTGCATTAGATCCATTGTTAGAAGAGTTACATCTTCTCCAGTTGCCGTCAGATCCTGTAGTATTATTTGATCGACTAGGTCCTGCATTAGAAAATCGCTGGTCTTCAATGCCAACTGTAAAACCGTTTTTGCTGTCTTCAGTCAATAAAACCTTTGCAATCGTTTGTATGAGCATTTCCTCTTGCTAAAAATATAAAGCAAAAGCTAAAAGTTTTAGCTACGTGTCAGACAATAATATATAATTTAATTTAAAATTTACGTCACATAACCTTATCGAACAATGGGGATGGTTTTTGCATTTTCTTGAAGACTAGCTGGCATATGAAATCTCGCATAGTCACTATGTCGCACAACAATTTCTTTGCTCCGTAGATAGTAATCCATGAATCTAAAGCGATAGAAGATTTTTTTTCAACTATTGGTTGTTCATCCAAGTGGGAAAAGGTAGCTGAAACAAGAAAAGAAGATTGAAATCGATTTACTAGTATATATTACTGAAGTGGTTACATATCAAATTGCTTACATATTTCAGGACGTTCATTAAGATTTCCAGCAAACAAACAAACAGCAGCGGTTGTAACGCTTGAACACTCTTTCAAAAGATTCACATGACCTTGCAAAATAATCTCATCATACACAACCCAGTCTGTAGGAACTCCAGGTGTCGCTCCTCCTTTCTTTATGGAAAGAGTGGACGACTGATGAAAGTTGATTTTTTTGCTGAAACTGAAAGTCAAATGCAAACACTACATGACATAGTTCAGTTTCATTAATACACGAGTTATTTTAGAAATTTAGAACCTACTCATTGAAGAGGCATCGCTTAACATTGTCTACACAACTAATGTTAGGATACAATGTTGAAATGAGCACACCTTTGACAATGGCCCAGTTTTTCGAATTTATATTTAGAACTCCATAATCCTCTGGATGGTGCTTCCGCAAAAATCCAATAGCTTTCAATTGATTCAATAGCTGCCCTCGAATGCCATGAACCATTTCCAATGTTGCATTTGAAAGATAGTTTTCGTTACAAAATTTTCTTTCACCTCCAAAACGACACGCTTTCTCCCATTCCTATATCAAAGGAAAACGAGTAAAAAACGAGATAGGCAAATTCAAATAATACGGTTTTTAAAACGGTCAAGTTTTTCCTACCTTGTAAACTTTAAACATGGCCATATGGTCGCTGTAAGAATCTCCAGCAAACCTTTGTTTCCGCTCCATTGCAACTTTTTTATCAGTCGGATCAGCAGGAAGTTGAAACGGATCTCTGATTTGAATTGAATATAATTCTGACATAATATTTTTTTTAGCAAAATGAGAAACTGAACAGCAAAAACATACTGTGAAAATGCTATACTGTTGTGAGTATATACCTGTGCGAAACCATAGACACAATGGTTAAAATAGGATCTAAACACTTGAAAATTACAGCATAAATGAGTGCTTTTCCAAGGGACGGCTCCAGGGGTAAGTCAAGCAAATATCTGCCCAATTTGGTAAGATTCTCATCAGCATCTAAAGCCCCCATAGAAATCAAAGATTGCACCGATTTCTTGACTGCTACAGGAGCAGGAGGCTCTGGCAACTTAGTAAAGAAATCAGCAATTTTGGAATCCATTTGAATTAAGCCTCGAGCATACAGACATAATTCTTGGCATGATGAACGTAAAATTTCAGGCGTTGTAAATTCTGGCATGGAATCAAACCGTGCTTTGGAATATAGACGAAAACAAATGCCTGGTCTGCATCTGCCAGCACGACCTTTACGTTGATTTGCAGAAGCCTTCGAAATCCAAACGGGTTTAAGTTGGCTAACTCCAGTTAATGAGTCGTATGATTTCTCCTTCACCTTTCCGGAGTCAATCACATAAACAATATCTTCAATGGTCAAACTGGATTCAGCAATATTTGTAGCCAGTACAATTTTTCTGACGCCTTCACGCGGAGTCCGAAATACAGCCTTTTGATCCACCGTTTGAATATTGGAATGAAGTGTAAAAACCTCATAAGTATTAGGCGGCAATGAAAACCGTTCTTCTCCAATAACAATGTTTTTCAAAGTTACTATATCTTCATAACCTGGCAAGAAAACGAGAATTGCGTCTTTCGAGTTCGATTCACTATGAATAGAATAAATGACTCGCATTATTAGCATCAAGTCCACTCGATCGTCGGCTACAGATTTCAAATATCTTTGCAAGATTTTTTCATCATTCTCACTATTTTCAGGGATGACAGGCTTGTCATCCATTGAAGCCTTCTGTGATAAGGATTCTGCATGTGCTCTCAAAATTTCCAATGCCTCAAGTGACTCGTGGTCTTCTGCCCACTCAATTGCACCATAAGAAACATCAGTATCTGCCAATTGACCTTTCACGTTTAAGTTTGCTCCCAGAGAGAGTAATATTGACACATAGGGAGCCATATTTTGTACAGCTGTAGCCATCAACATAGTTACATTAGTTTCACTATGAGCATAATCAATGCTTATTTCTCCTTTTGTCACAAGAACAATGAAATCTTTCACTGTTTCTTCACAACCATTTGCCCATACAGTTTTAATCATATTATCAGCATCAGGGTTTGCCACTGAGGACTGAATGGTAGCAGCATTTGATTCCGCGTTTAACATTTTTGTCACAATTCTGTCAATAACAATGTCATTGCTGTTGTGCTTTTTATCTTTACCACGCCAAGTCGGCACATCGGATTTCATTTCCAGATTTTCATAATTGAGATCTCTCAGAATATCTTCAAGAAATTTTATCTTCACTGCATACGGTTTACCAATCACGTCAATCAGAGGACATTTAACAGGACCACCAAAATAAGGAGCAAATATTTCCCTATCAAGATCAGCACCCATCAATATAAGTCGTAAGTTGGGGAAAAATCCTAAAAGATCTCGGAGGCAAGCCAGCAGAAAGTCAGTTTGTCGATCCCTTTCGTGAACTTCATCAAGTATGATATGAGTGGTATTCTTCAAAATTGAATAATCTGGACATGCCAAGGATCGTAAAAGAACACCACTAGTACAATAAGTCAACAACGTCTCTTTGGATGAAATACAGGATTCTAGACGAATTTGGTATCCAACAAGTTTCCCTACTCGATCATTTCTTTCAGTAGCAACTCGATCACAAATAGATATGGCCGCAATTCTTCGTGGAACCGTGCATATTATACGGACAGGTTTGGATAATTCATAGGCATTTTCAAGTATAAACTGAGGTACTTGAGTAGTTTTTCCGCATCCCGTATCTATGAACGCAAATGACTTGATGAGCGCGCGTGCAAAGATGTATGATAAAAAATGTTGATGGTAAAAGAAAATACCTCCTCTAATTAATATGACAGGATTCTTTACAATCTTCTCCAATATTTCATCTTTAAAATTCCATATGGGCAACGTGGAACGATATGCTGCGTATTTGTTGTGCTTGTCCCTAAGTGGTGGCGGCACTTGCGGAATCGGGCCAGCCGATAGCCTGCAGTCGAAGTTTGAACCAATGGGCTCTAAGGAAAACATTGATAAAAAACAAACAATCATAAAAATAACGCATCAAAAATATGCAAAGAATTTTTTTGATGATCGATATTTTTATCATACTTACCCTCCTTCTTCTTTTCAAATGGGTTAAGACCGGGACCATTGGCAGAGCCCCCCATAACCTTGTACGTTGGGTGGGCATTTATCACTTTACGAATCGCGTTCTGAGACTCCGAAGACAAAATGAGTTCGATGTTCTTGCGTTTGTTAGTTTCTTCCGAAACGTTTTTTCCACCAATCTGAGAGGCTCTTGCAATTGTGACACAGCGGTCCTTCCCTAGGCTGAAAATTGATCATATATATAAAACACAACTGAAAAACAAAGTGCAATTAACACAACTTTCAACTAAACTCAACTGTACATACCCATAACTTTTGGACACGAATCCGTTTTTACTAGCTTGCAAGTGTACATAAGCTCGTTCATGATTGGTTAATGTTGGTGGTAAGGATATTTCTGAAAACAAAAGGAACAACAACAAAGAATGTTGAATGTAAAATGATGAAATTACTTGTTTTAATTTGTATTTCATTAATTTTTCTTAATTATTTTATCATAAAGATACCTGTGACATTAAAATCAGTACTCAGATCATGAAATATAGTTTCAATGTAAATTTTTATTTCCTCAGAGACGTCTTTTGAAATGTCCTTAAGTCTCGCAGCGTTTTTCTTCGCCTGACGTATTTCGGCCATTTAAAAACAATTTACGACGGTATCGGTTATCGGTTTCACAACTGAACGAACAAAAACAATAACAAAACTTGACATTTAATATGAGGATAGTTTATAAAGAATTTCAGGTTTGTTCAATTCAATTTCTAATTACAAATTTAATGTCGTCTTTCAGCAGTCAGCCTACAAATGTGAATTGGCCGCAGTAGCTTCAGCAAGTAAACAATTTCCCTTTTCTTGTATATAGAGCAATCTTCGCGCTTTCACCTTTGGAATGCTTTTTGTAAGTAAGTAAAGTATAGGTTTTTGCGGGTTTTGCTTTCTTTTTCGCATCACATGAGTTGCTAATAACACGGTCTTATACATTGGTAGCATTCTACATGGAGATAGACAGAGGTTTCCGACAATAGCATGGCGAATTGACAACGACAAGGGAACACTGTCAGTATATACCGTAAATCCTGTATTATAACTCCTGTGGGGTTATAATAATTCCTCTAGAACTCTTCCCCTGGGGAAGTTTTTATAATTTATAATTTAACAAATTTTATCAGCAGCCGGCGGATTTCGCCGACAGTTAATTGCCGACGCGGATAACGACACCTGATATTAGTGCGTTATAGCTTATGCCGAGATTATCTATTACAATCAAAAACTACAAAAAAATAATGATAATGAATTATGATTCCAAAAAAATTAACGTTTTAAAACTTTACTACAAAATTTAAAATGCATTGCTCCATAATAGGATCATACCAGTTAAACATAATACAAATTACTCTTATCGGTAGAATTTATCAGTTTTACAATACATGATGTTCATTACATATCTTTAATTCCAATTTTAATAAATGAATGAAAAAGAGGGAAAGAAAAACAATATGAGTAGGAATGAGCGAATGAGAAAAAGGCAAAAAATTGAAAATGTCGTTCGAGTCCCGCAAAAACATTATTGACGGAATGTAGAATGTATGCAGTAAAATGTACTCACATGCATACATTTCATTTTGAATGTTGCTAAGCAATTTTGTTTGATTTGCCGTACCTACTACTTACTACAATACTATCACCCTATATAGTTTACTAAGCCGAGATAGGGAATTTAACATGGGAAATTTTTGCAAACTTTTGCGCACGCCTGGAGGTCGCAATTTTCAATTTTTGCAAATGAGACTTTTTTTATGTGTCGTCAATTAACACGTTACAGGCCCTTTTGGTATTTACAGAACATAGTTAACTGATTGTTGTTACCTAACTGACCTGCCAAGTTTGGGAAAGTAAAAAAAGGCAATGAGTCCGGCAAAAATTTAGCTCAACGTGTGAAACTCAATACGGGAAAAAAACATAAAAGACCTAAAAACATTAAAGGTTATCTCACAGATGTACTTATTTACTTATTTAAATCCATGAGAAAGCTGCGTTTGCGGTCATTAGGTTTTATTCTTATCACAATTAACTTTTAACAACCACAATTATTTGTTCTAAAGTAAAAAATTTTATCAATCACCCTCTGACTGCAACCTTCGTTAACAGCCAAAGTGTTGCCGCTAGGGGTTGCAGCCAAGGAATTTTATGGGGTTGCAGCCAAGGGGTTGCAGCCAAGAGGTGTTAGCCAAGGGGTTGCAGCCAAAGGGTTGTAGAGAAAGTGTTGCAGCCAGGGTTTGCAGCAAAGGAATTAGCCGGGGGTTGCAGCAAAGGGATTAGCCAGTGGTTGCAGCCAAGGGGTTGCAGCCAAGTAGTTGCAGCCAGGGATTGCGGCCAAGGGGTTGCAGTCAAATGGTTGTAGCCAGGGGTTTAAGCCAAGGGGTTGCAGTCAAAGGGATTTTAAGGGGGTTAAGCCAAGGGGTTGCAGCCAGTGGTTGCAGCCAAGGGGTTGCAGACAGTGGTTGCAGCCAGTAGTTACAGCCGAGGGGTTGCAGCCAGTGGTTGCAGCCAAGGGATTACTCAGTTTTTGCAGCCAAGGGATTAGTTAGTGGTTGCAGCAAAGGAATTAGCCAGTGGTTGCAGCCAAGGGG
>Ga0210040_10004158_pt1 | contig 19056 bp, 18 predicted proteins | sample CryGeyCG12114_NA_FD_185462 | JGI IMG/M metagenome (GOLD analysis project Ga0210040, IMG submission 185462) | Groundwater microbial communities from aquifer - Crystal Geyser CG19_WC_8/21/14_NA (SPAdes) (version 2) | ecosystem: Environmental > Aquatic > Deep subsurface > Groundwater | place: USA...
ACTGTTACTGACAAACGAAAGAGCATCGGATTGGAATATTTCAGGTGCATATACTAGAGGGTCTAAGGAAGACTTAGAAAGTGTTTTTAAGAAAATTCCTTACGAACATACTTCGGACTTACATTGTGAGTTGGTTCCTACTTTAGTAACATAGAATTTCTCCTTAAGAGCGTTGATTGTGTGTTGGTTTGGTTATATTTTTGGATTTGTTTGTGTTTGGGTCAACCAAGCTGGGGTATCATTTCGAAAGAGCTGGATTTATCTGACTGAATTCCTCACCTTTATTCGTCTCACACAGACCTCCTCTCTCAATTTTTTCAGATTTTAGGTCCAAGGAAGGCGTTTCGATTGGAGCAGTATACTTAAATCTAAGTAAGTAGGTCGTCAGCTCCTGTTTTAAAGATGAACGTTGATGTCGTGGAACCAATGGAAATTGATGAAGAAAGTCATGTGAAGCACGTAAAGCCCAAGAAAATGAAGGGTGGTAAGGGGAAAGGGGATGCTGTTAAAGTGGGGAAAGGGAAGCGGAAGGACAACATTGAAGTTATTGATCTCACTGCAGATGAAATTGAAGATTCTATTTTCAAAGATAAGGATGACGATAGTGACGACGAAGATGAACTCCCTGAGTTGGAGGAAGTCATTCCTATGTCTGCTGCAGAGTAAATTATATTTATACATATTGGATAAGTATCATGTTAAAGTTACGAAGACAGAAGTTGGCTGCAAAGCATTAGGCTTAGGTATTAATAAACAATATTTGTGATTGCTAGGATTGCCGAGGATAGGCGCCAGATGGGAAATAACTTTTTCAAAAAGGGGGAGTACTATAAATCTATCGAATTGTACACTCAAGCTATCGGTAAGTACTGTTGGAGCTGGGGATACATTGCTTGCTCAAATTAATTAGCTCATTCTTTTGACTGCAATTCAAAATTTATTTCAGAGGTAAATCCTGAGGAAGCTGCGTATTACGGAAACAGAAGTGCAGCTTTCATGATGCTTAAAAAATACAAGGAAGCTTTGGATGATGCAAGAATGTCAGTGCAAAAAGATCCCAAATTTGCAAAGGTAAATATTGACATTTTCTATTCAATTTTGAGCATTTATTATTTTAATTTGTTGTTTTCCTTTGGTATGATTATTTTTATTCTTTTCTCCCGTAGGGTTGGGGTCGAATTGTTAAAGTTGCTTTGGCTTTAGGAGATGTTAAAGCGTGCGAAACTGCCATTGACAGTATTCAATCTGCACACATCGATGCAAACATTTTTACAGAAATGCAAAACCTGGCACACTTGAAACAATACTTTTCTGAGATTGAAAAGACGAAAGCTATGAAGGACTATCGGAAGGTGGTGTTTTTAACTGAAAGAGCACTAACTATTGCTAATGGGAATTACAATTTGAAAACCGCCAAGGCTGAAGCATTAATTAAGTTAGGAAGGGATGCTGAAGCTTCTGAAATTTGCATGTAAGTCGGCCTTTTTATTTTTTCAAGTACAAGTGCAGCTAATAATGCAAAATAATTTGTGGCTATCTATGCACTGTGATGTCTGCCGTCAGTGATTAATGTGTAATGTGAAAATAAATTGGATTAATTTTTTCTCAGGGAAATTCTTCATGTTAACGTTAACTGCGTTGACGCTTTATATCTTCGTGCGCTGTGTTTCTATCAAGCGGATAATTTGGAAAAGGCTGTTCAGTTTTTGAAGCAAGGTCTTCAATCTGCTCCCGACCATGAAAATTGCCGAACCGTTTTCAAAGTAAGTTAGATTAATTTGTTACTATTTCTGAGTATTTTATTTTTCATTATATTTATATTCAGTAGTAATAATAAGAAAGAATTGTCATTATTAATCATTCATTTTTTAGAAATTCAAACAACTCAAGGAGTTAAGAGAGAGCGCTGGAAAGTTTTATACTGAAGGAAACTTCAAGGAAGCCAAGGAAAAATATTCAGCTTGCTTGGAAATTATCAAGGACGGTTATCCAAATGTAAGTGACTTTTAACTATATTAGAGTGTATATTTTTGCAGTTCAAAACAAAGTGGCTGAAAATAGGATGGCATATTAAGACGAAGTAGTTGAATGTAAAATTTCTTGATTGTTTCAGGTCACTATTGAATCCAAACTGACCTTCAATTTATCGCTCATTGCCCACAAAAGTGGGAATTTGGACGAATCAATGTTGCACTGCAACAAAGCTATTGTCTTGAATTCTACATACTTGAAGGCCATTATTCATAGAGCTAAGTTACATCAGCTCAAAGAACTGTACGAAGATTCAGTGCGCGATTATGAGGTAATTATAAATAATGTAACTTCTGTGCATTAATCCACTGTAGTCTGTATAAAACTTCAAGTTATTAGCCGTATATAAATGACATTGACAATGACTTTGGTGGAAAAATCCTTTAATAGAAAGACCCTACTCATAGCTAAATATTGTCATTTGTCTAAGCTTTCATTCTTTGATTTACAGGCTGCTTTAAAAATCGATCCTACCAATAAAGAAGTACGGAACGCTCTTCAAAATACCAAAATTGCTGCTAAGCGAGCAAAGAGGAAAGATTATTACAAGATTTTAGCAATTGAGCAGGGTGCCACTGATGATGAAATAAGAAAAGCGTACAAAAAACGAGCTTTGGTTCACCATCCAGGTAAATAATATACCTTCGATCTATTCTTGTTTTATTAGTTTGAGCTGTTGGTATAGTTTGTCGGTTGCGGGTTGCACAGCATAATCATATCTATTCGATGTTATATTTATCAAAGGAACCTTTATGACGATTTTTCTTGTAAATTGTAGATCGGCATGCAAGTGCATCAGAAGAAGTTCGAAAGGAACAAGAAAGGCTGTTTAAAGATGTTGGAGAAGCATACGAGGTTCTATCCGATTCTAAAAAGAGAGCGCGTTATGACGCTGGTCACGATTTAAATGACATGCCCACTGACTATAGTAACATCGATCCTCACCAAATTTTTAATGTTTTCTTTAATGCTGGTGGAGGAGTGCCTGGAGGTGGCCGAGGTGGTCGCTATCAGCAATACCAAAGTGGTTATAGTCAATTTTTTTAAATCCACCCCAGCTTGTTAATCTTCCGAAATGAGATATTCTTTTCTGTGCTTTCTTTTTTTCCAATGAATAACAGAGTGACGGTAACTATGCTCACTTTTTAATTTCACATTTATAAGCCTTGTGCAGTCATACTTGTGAATGAGTGAGCAAGTTAGTACACAGCCAGCCTGGTCCAAACGGTTGACTTGTAAAATTGGTAACCTAACGCTTAGTATTGTATGTCGACGGAATTTTTTGTGACAGAAGCAGTCTTTGTTATATATCTATAGCTTAGCTTCAGTATAGGGCAATCAGGGATTACAAACTCTGTCTGTGTAAATAAAATGGTTTTCTAATTCCGAGTCGCATGTCGGATGAGTGAGTTAGTTGAATTGTTTTTCTTTTCTTAAATATGTATAATCATTCAGAAGTGTATCACATAGCCTAATTTAGTTGTCTGCATTGTGTTTGCTAAACTTTTCATTAGTTTCTGTGATTCATATTTGATATTTATGGCCTGAATTCAAGTAATTACCAGACAAGACAGTTTTGTGCGCATTAGTGTTGTGTTAATGCAATTTTTCTGTCTTACTCTTAATGATAGTAAATCATGAATAATGTATGCCAAGTGCGTAACAAAGGTAGTTATATACTCTGATGAAACTGGTTGTAATATTTCGGTTTATTTCGTGAAAAGAACTGTAATAAATTGCCTACTGTATCTGTTCATTGGTATTGAAAAACGAAAAAGCTAACTATGGGCTAATGGCGAATTTATTTTATAGAGTTTAACAACTGTACAATATTAGAGTCTTTTTGGTTCACCAAATCATCAAATTGAGCTCCCACGGTCCATAAAGTCTCAAGATCTATACTTTCTCTCATTGTTTTGTCTAAAACATGAAGGACGATATTTCCTAAGTCCAGTGCTAACCAATCTTCACTGTCTTTAGTTCCTTCTATTCGTGGAATTCGATCTGTTGGCTTCCTGTGCTTCATTTTAAAACGTTTGCGGATAAATGTAGCCAAAGCCCTCATATGTCTTGGATTTCTGAGATTCATTTATGTACAACAAACATTCAAAAGCTAGGTCAATAAGGTCAACGTAATAAAATTGCATGGATAGGATGGGGCATTTGTGTATTTAGTATGTTCATTGCTCACCTAGCTGTCACAATAACCATGTAATCTGCATAATCAATTTCGGCTGGAATTTTAATTGTACAAATATCCTTTGCATTTTCCTCTTGTAATAGATGGATTAGTTCTTCAATCTCGAATACACCACTTGCACCTCCTAAAAGATTATTACAATAACAAGTATATATCTCATCAAGGTAAAAATTAGAGGCAAACAGGCAGTATCCTATATGCTCGAACGCAGTCAGGCTATGGCTAACCCGGCTATAACCTGACTATCTGCAGCCAAAATCCAGTGAAGCGTACCGCCACCGGGATTATATATACTAAAGTTTTGAAACCAACTAAATGAACTCACGTTTACGGATCCATTCAGGAATTTCTTCTTTCTGATAAACTGGAGCTTCTAAAGGTTCCCATTCCTCATCAAAAATGTCTTGAATTATGTTTTGTTCATCTTTTAGTGGGATATAATCATCAGCGACGGAATACTTCATGCTACTCGGAGCAGAAGTGGTTGGTTTCGTATCATTTTTATCTGCCTCGCGATTACACAGTCGTCGGACAGGAAGTGCAAATGAGTTGGTTTGGGCGAGATATTTAGATCGTTTTGTTAGTAGTGAAAGTGCTGCACTAGTATTAGATGCATTATGCTTATAAATACGTGACAGATTTTCAGGTGGGTTATTGACTATCTTTAAACTCAGAACATTTCTTAAACTACGAAACATTTTAAGTACATTAGCTGTAAGCAAAGCACACGTTTAGCTTTCTCTGCACCCAAACTTTCACCTATTTTTTGGCGCGTTTGTGTTCAACATTTTATGAGTGAAAGCCCCGAGCACATGTGCGGTTTATACATTGGTTGTATTGCTACAGAGTAACTGGTTCACCAGAGCCAGTACCAAAATAGTACAAATGTGCGGTGTGTGTGTATGTGTTGGGCAAGTTACGTAAGTGACACAGTTCAAGAAATTGTTCTAATCTGGAATCTGAAATTATTTTTTTTGTTTTGTTGTGTAAACAGAAGAAAAATTATTTTTCTGATTTTAAAGAGAATGTCGTCAGAGGAATCTCCGAATGTAGCTGCTTTGTGTTCTGTATGTCATTACGGGGATCTAAACATTGAAACTGGAAAGGGTGCTATAAAAGTTTGTCAACGAGCTATTGAACGTAAGTAGCACCATTATTATAATTAAAAAATTAGCTTCATTATAGGGCAATCAGGAATTACAAACTCTGTCTGTGTAAATTAAATGGTTTTCTAATTCGAGTCGCATGTCGGATGAGTGAGTTAGTTGAATTGTTTTTCTTACATATGTACAATCATTCAGAAGTGTATCACATAGCCTACTATATATATATATATATAATTTTTATTAGCCTACATAGATTACTAGCCATTGACTTGGTTTCTTCTTTAGTTAGAAAAATTATTGCTATTATGTGTTTCTTCTCCAGTTCAGACACAAACGTAGTTTTAGTTTAGTCCTCTTGAATGGAATGTGCTGAGTTAGCTAGCTGTTGCTGCAGCTGTACTATACTATATTATGTTTATGTAGTATCGGTGAGTGCATAAATATACACTTGAGATGAGAAACATTCAAACAGAATGTTTATACATACTTTATTTTACAATAAAGTTATCATCGTTTAATTTATTGTTTCCTTTTATTGGATTTAGTGGGATACAAGATTCTTGCGTTGAACACTTCTGTCAATTCTCAAAATTTCATTTCATCTGCTAAAAAAACTGGCAAAAAAAGGAAGTATCAGGAAACATCCGCATCCGCTCCACAACCCCAGTTTATTCCAGTACCTGAAAACTTTCGATGGATTAACGAGGTTAAGGAGAAGGGCAGTGATGTCCAAATCTTACAACGAATAACTATTGCATTTGCTGATGTAGCAACGCTGCAAAAAGCTGTAAGAATTTTTTTTCTCGAAATTACTCAGGACACTTGCATGCGTTATTTGGTTTGCGTGTTAACATCACCATGAAACATTTACATGACTAAAGAAAACTGTTTAACAGTTAACTGACGAAAATATCCAGCATTACGACGTCATAGCCGTTCTACCCGTAAATTCAGACGCACTTCAGGTATTTTCATTCTTAGATATATTTAAGTTGAATAGAGATAGGAAAAGTGCGAATACGTATTTATGGTTCTTGATTTTAAAATTTTACACAGGCCTGCATTCTTAATAAAAATATCACGTTCGACATCATATCGTTTGATGTTGGAGGCTCTAACTGGATAGATAAAATTAAGCTGAATCGCCAAAAAGGTTTATTAGCAGCAGAAAGAGATGTATTTTTTGAGCTTCTATACTCACCTTCACTGCATGGGGATAAATCGTGCGAAAATATGATTTACACAGCTAATTGTATGTTAGAAGATGTTTGTACTAGGCGTTACAAGGTAAGGTAAATATTATATGTGTTTCGCGTTTACTTTCCTGAATCTTGTTTCATTTTAATGAGGAAAGTCATGTGTAGCTTGATGGAAACGACTTTCTCTCGTTTCCTTTAAATTGTTTTTGTGGTGGTGAAGTTTACCTTTCCTCGCTTTTTCACCTTTCCTTTACTACATAATACAGCTTGTAAACTGCCAACTAAATAACACCCTATAGGTAGTATCAATCGTTAATTTCAAATTAATGAATATGTTCGAACTATGATCGCCGTTTTGCAGAATATTGTAATTAGCAGCAGTGCTTCCAAAAAAGAAGACCTTAGATCCCCTAAGGATGTTATAGGAATGTAAGATAAACTTTTGGAATACATTTTGGAGTAACTAAAATGATCATATTCTCAAAATGATAATTCTAATTTACATAGAGGGTTTCTTATGGGAATGAATGAAGCTATTTCAAGAATCTGCATTCGGGATAATGTCTGTAGAGTATGGAGGAACAGTGGTAAGGAATTTTCATGAGCATCTTGAAATTGTACTTCATGCTATGCTAGAATGCATTGATGAACATGTATGCATGAGTACTGCTAACAAACTAAAAATCATGAAGGGAAGAAAGTATAGTATTTTCGATTTATGTTTGATTTCAGTTGCGAGAAAGTTCGGTAGAACATGGGTGTCATTCATTCCTTCTGTCTCCTGTGATCAAAGCTCCTCTTCTTCTGCCTTAGAAGTAAACAAAGTCATACGCACATAAAAAACGGGTACAAGTGTCGCATAACTGTAAATTTTAAAAGACTGATGAATTTCCAGGACTATTCGACATTTCGTTTGTTCATTTTTCATGTTGTTTAGCTATGAATTCTATCCATGAAGCGAATGAATATGAAGTTTTTCACTCTAAAAATCTAATATACATATTTAGTTTAATAAATATGCTATGCATATTAAATAGCTTAAGCTACATGTTCCTCATTCATTAATTTATTGATTTGGTCTTGAAAGTTTGATCATCACACGACTACAATCTATTTCAAAATAGCAATTTATGCAAAGCATGGATGAAAATATGTATTAGAATTATAAAATCTAACTGTTTATAGTCACAAGAAATATTTCTCACCTACTAAATCTATGTAAGAATATATACACTCATGTAAAAGTCTCTCTTTCTTTTCAAATATTATCCAATTCATAATGAGGATTTTCGTAGCAGCCATTGTCGAAATACATGCTTACTTTTAAGAGAATATATTAAAGAGAACATACAAGACTAGAACGTAGTTTACGTAATTTAAAAGTTAATTTTGAAAGGAACATTGATACGGAAAACTTGCGTAAAATTGGCTGCACAAGGAAATACTTTGGTTCTCATATTATCATAACTATACTGATGCATTTCATGTATGCATCCAGCAGCTTATAATGAGTAGGTGTGTGCATATAATTGAGTATCGCTCGTACTTGTTATTCAAAATTATATTTGAATTTCAAGTGTTTTTCCGTAATTTGACTGACATGCACACGTTTGTTCAAATCAATGTTCAAACAACTTGCATGTATTCGGCATTCATATTTTTGGTTGGAACTTCGTACAGCTCTTTCTCCGAATCCTTCGTTTCCCTCAATATCCCTGTAGACTCCTGAATTGCAAAGATACATCACATAGTGAGCTTCAATAAATTCATAGAAACCTTTTATGATAACAAAGGCATGCGTGTCTATAGACTAGAATTTGAACTTTCCAAGAAACAACATTTTGTACGTGCCATAGCAATGTTTTCGTACGGTCACAACAACGTTTTGGTACAAGCAGAAACGCATAAAATGCAAACCTCTGAAACACTCAAAGCTTTTCTCAGCCTTTCGCATATGGTGGTAAACTTCAGTCGATCCTTGGGCTCAGTCTTCCAACAACCCTCCATAATGTGACAAATGACTGACGCTGTGTCACTGGGAGGGCTTAAAAGAACTCCGTTGAGTATCAGTTGAACTACCTATTAATAGATAAAAAAATCATGACAATGGCACGATGCATCTATTGATACAATTCATTCAAAGTCTCGGTCTGAAGCCAACTAAAGATATTTGTTGAGTTAAATCTGCTGAGATATGAAAAGACAATGGGAAGAATGCAATTTAAAAACCTTGGCTAGTTAGCTGCGTAGTATTTCATCTCTACCTAACTTTATTGCAGGAACTTCATGATAGCGATTGTATGCAAACTTAGAATGGAGTTCTCTTTTCTTCTACTTCAAACGAAATTATACAATTGAAAGTTGGTAACGGGGATACTATTGTTAATGTATGGGCACACAATCTATTTTGTTTTCATTTCATGTTTTGACCTGCTTTTATCTAGCGTTAGGTTTACAGCAGCTCCTGTAATTTACACGCGCGCGTGGTACTGCTAAATTGCCATTTTGAAGTAATAGTAATGCGTACGTTTTATGTGTAAACAATAATAGCTTCCAATTTTGTTGTCCATTTCGAATTTCAAAGGAATATATCCATTTAAGGACTTCCACGTAGACATTGGATTGTTTGTTAATTGATTTTCTTTAAGCATAAACTTAAATTGTGCTAAATGTTTTCGTTACATAGAATGCACCGCTACTCAATTGACAGCATGTTTTGGTGTAGTTAGACTAGCAAACTCCGGTTATAACTAAACAAAAACAGGGCTTCACCATACTGTTTTGTGTCGCTATTCGCTATAGAAGATTAATTGTATCCACTGCAATTTAACTTTACCTCTTCATTGGAATGCCCATAATAAGGTTGTTTTCCCCATGTGTAAATCTCCCACAAGAGTACTCCGTATGCCCAAACATCGGATTCTAAAGTGAAGCGTCCATACAGTAGACTCTCAATAGGCATCCATCTCAATGGAAGGAGACGGGATCCACCAACCTGGTTTATATATCAGAAGCGCAATGGTTTAGCTGTCTCTAATAGTATTCCACTCTTTAGTATAGAAACCTGACGTTGAAAAGTACGGATAACAGGATCGCCCCATAAAATCCTTATCAAATATCTCACACCATATGAGTGCATGCTCAGTGCCCAGTGTACACATTCCATTTTTCTTTTGTTCTTTGAACATATATGAGGTGCACAAAAGGAGAGCCAATATTTGCTTTCACTATTCATAGAGACAGGAATTGATGCATCAAATGAAAGTAAGGACATTCTTACACTGATGGCTCAAGGTTTCACCGCCATAACAGCAAAAACAAAAGTGGCTCATATTATTGACTATCAATTCCACACAAACAACAAACGCCTACGCCAAGTAGTTGGGTTGGGAACACTGCGTCATGCAAATAAACGAGGGATCCAATTCTCGCCATACTTGGTTAAAAAAAGCATCATTCTGGGAACCTTCCTGTTCACAGATGAGCAACAGTGTAGTGCTAACCTTGTAGTAGTCACAACAATAAACGTCCCGGGAGAGACCAAAGTCAGAAATTTTTACAGCTCCGGTACTCGATACAAGACAATTCCGAGCGGCCAAGTCCCTATGAACGAAATGTTGTGATGCGAGATATTTCATCCCTTCTGCAATCTGATACGAGACGTCAAGTAGTTTGTTCTGCAATATTAATGAGTTGTTAGCAACAAGTAAAGTAAATAATGGGACAGTCTGGCTGGAGTGGAGCAACACTGAATTGGGTAAAATTAAAGCTCAAATGACACAATGGATGAAGAAAACTATTTGTGTAATGAGCTGCAGCCATATTGTTCATTAAAATGTAATACTTTAAAGACATGCTGAAAATACGATTAACAGCGGGTGAAAGTAAGTAGAATATAATTGTGCATGATCATTCATTTCCCAGCTGGAAAGCCGTCTACCAAGTTTAATTTCATGTTTGTTTGTCATTGTATGCTTGAAAATACCGAGAAAAAATAATGAATTAAAAATTTTATCGAAACAGTTCAGGGAAAATTTGAGGATTCTGGCTTGTTGACTCGGGGCAACATTTCCTTACGAATTTGATTCTCCAATTACATTTTTCGTACTGGCTTATTTTGAATACTGTTAGTGTGTTTGTTCAACCACATAGGATGTATAAGATGTGGAATCCTTGTAACTAAAGTGAACAATAATATAAGTCTCGGAAATGAATGTGGGCAACGTAATTGCTTTCTCCATTTGTGCTCTTGCAAGGCAAGGGAAGGTTCATTTTTATTGACTTTCTCGTTCATCATAATACAACTGGCCAATATAAAGTAACGAGTCTCGTAAACTTTGTATTATTGTGAGTCTCCATGAAGCTACTCATGCATGCGTGCTTGTTTCTATGTAACCTTATTGTGCTCTCAGGCTACAGAGCCAGTCCAGATGGGCAATTAAAGTTTTCCGATAGAATAGCCAGAGAAAACAATGGTTTTGGTTCGCTACAAAATAATTGCAAATCTTGCATGACTCCTTAAGTTAAATGTTAAAAACTCTGCTGGTTTCATGCATTTATCATGAAACTAGTTGCCTGAAAACTTCAGTTTTTTGCGGAAAATTAAAGTTCATAGTTAAGAACAGTTAACATCATCATCATCATTTCATTTGGAAAAAACTTTCTGCAACTTTCTGCTAAATACTATACACAACATATCATCTATTGCAACTGAGTTATAAAAAAGATAAAAATGTAATTACGTAGGTTAATTTGAACTTCTCCTCCCCTTTTTCTTCATCATTGATTGATGGTTGGCGTCTCAAGCCCGGCTTTGGAAATCCATTAGAGTTTCGCAAAACAGTGACAAGATCTCCGTGCTCCATAAATTCAAAGATGAGAGATGGAGCATCAGTTTCTAAAATTCACAACGTTATAGTCAACAGTATCAGTAAACTTTGCGCTTTTATTGCTAAAGTGTTCAATGCGTGCAAACAACGGAAGGTGTACTTTTAAAGCATCGGAAGTTTTTATTGCTACAGCTTATATCATACTTTAACAACAAAAAGCAGCAGAATTGACTGTTTACGAGTTGTTTTCGACTAAAAATTTGTATATTTGCGTGTTAGTGACATGAGCATAATGAGAGTCGACGATAAAGAAAGTATTTTTATTTTGTGTGTTAATACCGCCAGTACAGGGAAATTGTCATTCATGCATCGCACTTTAGATAGGATCAAGTGTGTCAACTTGTCCTCTTTATTGCATTTATAAAACATTGTTGGGCCTGATAAACTAACTTAGTTTTGTTCCTTATGTGCATAGCCGTGCAAAGGATGTCACCAGAACTGCTTTCATTATTCCTTATTATTTTAGCCCCTTAGGACATTTCATAATTGTTCCAGTTTCTTTGTGTTAATTTTTTTTTCATAGTTCACTCATTATTTGAACTAGAAGTTGCCCAACCTCATATAAATGGAGATTTTAAACAGAAAGAGCTTATTTTCGATGTAACTGTTGGTATTCCTTTCAAAGGATAATGGCGTTTGGCGATAACTTACAAATTGTACAAGCCGTGCCTCATAATAATTCAACATGATGATGGAAAAAATATTTTGTCAAAAAAAGTAATTTCATTGTACATTTGGAATGTAACTGACTATAGGCTGTAACTGGAATCCTGATAACCTTTGCAGCCTCACGGTCTGATTAAATATACTGAAAGGACTGAACTGACTCAATTTGTCAGCAAACGGTAGTTTATATAAGCTCCTTTTTGAAAAATAAATGAATTTTTTCCCTTCACTTTTGGAAAATAGGCTAATTGGTTTTCTTCAGAGAAACCTTTAATAGTTTAAATTTTCTATACCAAACAGTGCGATCGCATAATATTTCTTGTTTCTCTTTTGATTTTCTTCCTTTGTGAATTTGAATTTATGTTTAATTATATGGATTTGTTTGGATTAGTTCCACTTTGCAAAGCATGAAGAATTGAGAACGGGGATTCAGTTTCGGAAATTAAGTCCCGAAATCGTATTATTGTTTAAGTGAAACTAAACCATCGCTACACACCGCTACACAATTCTATTTAAAAATATTTCATACCTAATTCTCTCATAATTCCAATCAGCTTCAAAATATTGCTGTGACTAAAAGAAGCCATCGTTTCCACCTCTTTGATCGCATCGTCTGCATACTCTGGTTTCACCATTTTTACTGCTACTGGTTCACCATTGATATCCCCTAAAAAACAATTTTTTCAGCATCATGTAAAAAATTTCATATTGCACGAGTGAAATGACATGCATCAAATGCATAGGAAATGAAAATATTATAAGCATTGATAGTTTCGTGGAACAGCAATTTCCTATGTATGTCATTTTAACTCATTGTTTTGAACTCAAGCCCGATGAAAAACTCATCAGCCAAAAAATATATTTACGTCAGATTTCGTAGCATTCAATATTGCATGCAAGATAAATATTTGTACATAACTACAAATCTAATATTCAGCAAAAATTGCAAAAAGAAGTCCCGTGGTCTTCCAGAAACATGAAAGCCAATATTCTTGGGGAAAAGGCCTACACTTATACAAGCAGCCTACTGATCGTTGATCAGGAATCATTCTTACAAGTGCAAATTCTAACGAACAGCCAAAGTTTCCAGAATGGGATTACGTATACTTTAATTCCGTTTTTAATGCAATCCAAACATTGCTAGCTTATACTCTTTCATAGAGAGACTAAAACCAATATACAAAATAATATAGGTTCAAACATCAAACCTTTGAAGACTTTGCCAAAGCAGCCTTGGCCAATCTGAAGCAACACTTTGACTTGATCCGGAGTGAAAACTGTGATAGCAAGATCAACAGAAACGGACCGCGCAGATGTCTCATACGTTGGATTAGTGACAAACCGGTCGGGCAGAAGTCGGCCTTGTACACTATCCTTAATGGAATTCTGGTTGAAAAAACAAGAGTAAAGCATTGTTGATAAAATATTGAACGTGAAACAATGTTTTCTTTCCGACCTAAAAATATGACGTCAAAAAACGGGATGGAAAGTGTGATATGCGATAAAGCTAAAAGAATAATGTTTGCTTTTGGTTGTTCTTGGTAAATGTGTACAGTGAGTCCCCCGCATTGTATTAAATGTAGTTCGGAAAGTGTATGCTAGCGTACCTTGGGCTTGCTGTGATGAGACTTGGACTTGATGAAAATTCTTCGCATCGACTTTCTTTTGAAAAAACAAATAGTTAGGGTTAGCAATAGGAGCACACTTCCCGCGAGGGAAAATATGGACAGAAATAGAGGTGAGATTGTTCCAGAGAGTCGTCCATCTCCTTCCACTTTTCCCAGAACCTGTAAAGATATATTGCGCAGTTTGACAAACGTCTCGTGGGGTAAATAAAGAAAAGAATAGTTTGAGTGAAAGTTTGATAGACAATTTTAGTAACCTTGATCGGGATATTGTTGTGGGAGGTATGTCCTGGATCTTGCTCGTTCACTAAAACGTGATGAAAAATAAGGTTTGATTAGGTTTACAATAATTTTTTCAATTAATTGTGTGTAGCCCGAGGGCGAATGGAGACGGCATGGTAGGTGGATTGAAATTGATATGGACTATTTTTTGTTTGCTGACTATGTGCACTATAGCTAATTATTAGCGAAACTGATCATGACTAAATTGTTTAGGTTTTAATTTTTCCTTTAGAAAAGTAATAATATAATTGTCCAATAAGAACAATTTGAAGGAAGATGCGTTTTATGTAAGTGTGGAAAAGTTCAAATACAAAGTCACTGAAACTAAAGCTTAAAGTTGGTTATTTTGTATGTTTTAGCGACGAACTAGAAAGAAGAAACTCTACATTCTAAATATTATGATATGCCTTTATTTTTGCTTAAATAAACTTAAATGATCATTTGTTGAATTTGTCAGTACAGTTTTAACTAACTGTGAAATATATATACTCCGAAAATTAACCACAGCCGAATAACTTTTCACTTATGAGCAAAACATTTACTTATACTTGTAACAGTGTATTGCTTGATACAGTAATCCATGGTTAATTTTATGAGTACTGACTTCATGGAAAATTCGATTGATGATTGGAATTCCCTCATTTCCTTTGGATTCAAATATTTAACATTTAGATGGACACTTTGAGTTGGTACATGTGTAGATAAAAGCAAAAAAAGCATTTATGGCTCATAATGCAATTTGTGTGGGCTCTGGGGTTTCTAATTTTTTTCAATGTTGTTAACATTTATAAGCTTATGTAAACCAACTAAAAGAATAAGAAAAAATCTTTCTATTGGATTAATTTGCTTGTTTTAGACTTTTCAGTCAGGCCAACAGAATTGATTCCAGATACGGACTTGCTGGTTTTTACTGACTCCGTTTTTATAATCAGCTTGTTTTAAATTTCGTTGTCTGCTGAACTGCTGACTAAGTACAACTGTCAAGACTGATAATAATATCTGTCTAATCAAAATATAATTTGTTTAAGTCTATAAGCTTATTTACAGGAAGAAATGTTAGAACTTTAATACTTTTCTTACTATACAGCTTAAAATGAATTTCAACAAATGGAAGTCATTTGACGGCAAAACCTAATCATTGTCTGTACAATTAAATACCATTTTATTCACCATGGTCTTTCCTTCTTTTCTAAAATTTGATTTCATAATCGTAGATGAAAGAAACAATGAAGCACATGTTTCAATGCAGAAGGACACAAAACCCTATCCAGACTAACAAAAGCCTACCAGAACAGAACTAAAAACTAAAATACAAATATGCTTAAAAGCACAGAAAAGGAAAGTTGACATGACTGCTTATTAAATACAATGCACTACCAAGAAATTTAATTTCGGGAAATTGCAGGGATCTTTGACTCGGAGGACAAAATTGTCAAACAGAATATAATTTACTTGTATATTGTGCTTTTCTGGAGTGTGTTACAATTATATTTTTTGCTATCCTTGTTATTTGCATGATTATCAAGAGAGCCAACTATAATAAATTTTTAGAACTTTGCAATTAAATTTTGTTTATGCTATATTTTAATAAAAGTGTTATTATTTTTTATTGTACGTGGGCAGGTCAGGTTTAGTCATGGTATGAACCATACGACTGCACATTTGAGCACTTTTTATGTAATCCCTCTAAAAGTGCAAATTGTCCCTCAATTTGTCATGTGGCATTAGGTGAGAGATTTATCCAGTCAAATAATGCAAAACGGCACACCAAAATAAGCTTTCTCTGCTTGAGCTATTTAGATGAAAATGGAGGAATCATTTATTACCTGTTACACGTTGGCACGGGACACCTTTCTGCACGGGAGCTGCGTTATGTGTGCACATACACTGATACGAGTCTTTGTCTTTGTATGGTGTGCAAGCACTATCAAAAGGACACATACTGCAGTTCTGGACGATCACTAAGTTTTCTTCTAAATCATTCACTGAAGCCATTACAAGAATCGTCCTAGACTTAGAGTTATTCCAAATGTCTATATCAATCAAGTGTTTTGAGACGTCTTGATGGGGGAGGAAGAAAAGCATCCATTGACGATGTCACGTAAACTAAACTAGACTAAATATAAACTATGATAGTTGTGCTGTCAAGTAGTTTTGTACTCTCGCCTAACGATATGATCTTAAATTCATCAACAATATTATAAATAAAACTTGATGTATACTTTCTTGAAGAATTGATTTTTAGTGTTTGGTGTTATTTAAAAAATCCAAGCGAAATAACCTTTTTCAATCCACTATTATTAGTGGCTATCTATCGCTGCTTTAGAACTTTTTTGGGGCAACTTGCAACCATTAGCGTAACTTGTTATCAACAGTAATCTACTACTATGAACCCATCAAAAATGAGTTTAAAGTTCCAAGCGATTTTCGTTTCACAAAAATCACAATTTTTTTTACTCAACTCGAAAGACTCAGTTTTAATGAAATGTCACTCTCAGTTTCTAATTTGTAACTACGCTGTGCACCGACTGGCCCAGTTTATTTTCATATGAACCTCGTTTTAGTTTCAGTACAAAATTTCTGAAAGTTGCTCCGTACTTAATTTTTGCTGATTCGGGAAATTCCTTACTTTTGGAGAACTGGCACAAATTCAATCAGAAAATCTAAACTTGCTGTCGAATTCGTTAGTTGTATTATATAGTAAGGGTAGAAAGTTGCATGTGGAAGATCAGAAATACTGTTGATGCAGCCTAGGAGCTACAGACTGAGTGACTGAATAGTTCACCGGATACGACGTGCATTTATAGCAGCTCATGTTAGGATGTGTAGAGTCTTTACTAGTGCTAAATGGTAGATCCTTACTTCCATGAAATGTTCAAGTGTTGCACTTGTATCGTACTACTTACTAACTAACTTATAGCTACGACTGTATCAATGTATGGTTGAGATTACAAATCATCCTTGGATTACAATTTTGATATGATCTTGCCGTGCACTGTTTGATGGGTTGTACTAAAAGATTAATTTTCCAGAGACACAAATATTTTTTTTGATCACTTACAGTCATTGTCAATAAATTAAGCAAGTCGCGTAACATGGAGAAAGTCAAAAATCAACACATTAATATTTTAAAACAATAGTTGGTTTGGTGGACTTGTTTCGATCACGTATCCAAATTATTATTGCTTCAGGCCAATAAAAGATTCGAGCTGTGTAATATTAAAACTGTTGAACATTGTGTGGAGCGATATTTATTCGCTGATATAGATTCTGATATGCAAATATTGCTTTTTTGGCAAGCTGGGGATTTTCACTGAAAAGAAAACGTAACGAAAAAGTTATCCGTTCCATACCATATACTTATTGTTGAGTGGTAGAGTTTACGTGAAGAATTAATGTCGTAGCAATGATTAATGTAGTAAAGGACTAGGGCAAATCTATTGCGGTAGTCGATGTGTGCATAGCATAATGAACATATTAAATTTATTACCCATATGGAACAATACATGTGGTTGTGGCCTCTTATGGGTTGTTTTATAGATTCCATTATAGGACAGTTTGAATAACTTACGACCAGAATATAGATGATAAGATTTCATTGGTGATAAAATAAGCTTTTTGCACTTGCTCATTTAGCTAGTAAGATTAATCATTTTGAGCTTCAGATGCTGGAAACATTTCAGTCGTTTTGCTTTTAGTAGTCTATTACAATTTTCCGGAATACAAAGGGGAATTTAAAAATTTAAATCTACGTATGGATAAATCAGTACATCTTACAGCTTTGTTGCTTAGTGCAGTTCACAATTATAATTGCCTGGCAAAACCAGTGATACATTCAAGGCGCAACACGACAGAGTTGTAATTCTTACTGAACTTTCATAACTAGCTCTTTTTCAACTTTTAACAACCAATATTGAAAAATTTTCCATACGGCACATTCAGGCCAATGAATGAATACAACCAAAAAATTTCCAGTTACAGCTAAACTTGTCTGACAGCCAAACTTCATAGTCACTCCAGTCTTCATTTCACCTTTCCTTTCAGGCTAATGATAAGATGAACAACAAAATTCACAGGGATGGAATAAAGCCTGCAGTTAGTCTGTTACCACGTTATTAAAATACCATATCCAAACAACGAATCGGTTCAACTTTTCCTCTCTTCATTTTGGCTGGTTTATATTGCAAGGGAGATATGGCTGACGCAGGAAAGCAAGCAAGCATATGTACGTCATTGTGAGAGCACACATTATGCTGGAAGCTTGTTGCCTATTAGATAGTTAGAAAGTAGCCGAGTAAATTATTTTCAAACTAGTCATAAAGTGAATTGATAAAAAGTACTGATTTTTTCTTTTCATAAAACTTGGGGGAGATTGTCAGTGTGAGCACAGGTGTACACGACTGGTCCAAAGGGATTTCCTTTTCCGTCCTGTGCTTTCGTATATAGTTTGAAAAGAACGGAGCAAAAGTGACATTATAGAAAGATTACTAGTCAGTCAGTCCGGATCAGGTTACAAAACTAACAGATAAGAATTTCTTGAGGACACACATATGTCTATATTAATAATGGCCTTTAGTGATGATGAGTTTGGAAAGTCGTATGGGAGCGAGCAAGATAAAAATTATGCAAGGCTTGGAAGAAAACTACGTTAAAAATATGTGTAGTTAATTCTGGGTCTCGTTATTACGGAATCACATACTGTTCCATTCAATGAGGCAAGCTGAGCATGAAGATTACATACGATCATGCATGTTTGTTTATTAAGACCGGGGCTTTTGACAATAATAGGCAATATAAATAAATTGTTTTTGGATCTCCTTTAAATCGAAATTGAAGCACACTATGGGGTCACTACATTTCTTTCCCTCGGTTTTTTTGCCTGTAGAAAAAATGGTATAAAGATGGATAATTTATCGATATGACGTGCTTAGTAGGGAATGGCACGTGTCGGTTCGTGTCAATATTCTCGTTTCGTTTCGTGTCAATAGCTTGACACGGACCGAACCGGTAATTTCGTGTCGTGTCGAGCCATTGAAACGAACCGATCGTTTCGTGTCA
>Ga0210040_10004159_pt1 | contig 19053 bp, 12 predicted proteins | sample CryGeyCG12114_NA_FD_185462 | JGI IMG/M metagenome (GOLD analysis project Ga0210040, IMG submission 185462) | Groundwater microbial communities from aquifer - Crystal Geyser CG19_WC_8/21/14_NA (SPAdes) (version 2) | ecosystem: Environmental > Aquatic > Deep subsurface > Groundwater | place: USA...
ATTCTCTAGACGAATGTGGGAGGAGGCGAATTTAATGGTCGTTGGTCCTGGTTGGGAAGTGCTTGAGCAGACTGGAGATAAGCTGAAGGCGAAGGCTCTAGCTGAGGATTGTGGTGTGCCAGTACTGAAGGCCATGAGGACGCCTACGAGCACAGTGGAAGAAGTCAGAAGTTTTGCTCAAGGTGTTGGCTATCCGATCATGATCAAGGCAGTAGACGGCGGTGGTGGCAGAGGCATTCGACTCGTGGAAGATGCGAGCCAGCTACAGAATGCGGCTGAAAGGGCTATTGGTGAGTCGCCGTCGAAGTCTGTTTTCGCCGAGCAAGCTGCTGTGCGAGGGTTCAAGCACATCGAGGTGCAGATTATTGGCGATGGCAAAGGTGGTGTTAAGCACTTGTGGGAAAGAGACTGTTCGGTACAGAGGCGCTTCCAGAAGATCGTCGAAATTGCTCCGACACCGGTGAAGGATAGGAAAACTGTTGGGCAGGTGATTGAGAGTGCCATGTCCATGGCCAGCAAGCTGCAGTATCTTGGTCTGGGCACATTCGAGTATCTAGCGAACGTGAAAAGTGGTGAATTCTTCTTCTTGGAGATCAATCCGCGAGTACAAGTCGAGCACACCATTTCCGAGTGCGTTAGGGGTGTAGATCTTGTCCGGGAACAGCTCCTAATCGCACAGGGGCAACAAGAAGCTGAAAATCACAGGCTCGGAGAAGTGTCGCAAGCAAGAGATCATCCACAAGCATCGTCAATACAACTCAGACTATGTGCTGAGGATCCGAGCTCGAATTTTGCCTTGAGTATTGGCAAGGTAGCGGATGTGATCATCCCTAGTGGAAATGGTGTACGAGTCGATAGTCACTTGGCAAATGGAGGGTCGATCGGATCAGATTTCGACAACATGATGGCAAAAATCATCGTGACCGCTTCGACTTGGGAACAAACACTGGCCAAGGCCAGGAGAGCACTAGCAGAAACGCGAGTTAGTGGTGTAAAGACCAACATCAACTTGCTTCGTGCGATAGTGGCAGATAAGACCTTCTGCGCCGGAGAAGCGGACACAAAGTGGCTAGAGAACAATCTGCAAACGCTGGTCAGCAAAGGACAAGAGATTGGCGGCAAAGAGGAATCTGCGACAGCCGGTCTGCCGCAAATCCCCTCCTCAACAGCGCAGTCGCAGGGTGTTGCGAGCTCCAGTGTTTCGTTCAGGAAGGGTGATGCCTGGACACTACATCTTGAGGGCGACGACCAAGCTGGCAAAGACGCGCATCATCTCAGCATAGACAGACTTGTCCGAAACGAGTTCCCCGAGGCCATGGTGGCAGATATATCGTTCACCGCGCCAGGTCAGAAACCTCTTTCCTTCAAAGCGACGATAGCGAGCACAACGACATCCGCCGGCGCGACTGCATCCACTCACAGAAGAGGTGATGCTAACAACAAAAACCATATCGTTGTGCCGATGAGCGGTAAGCTCACAGAACTTCTGGTTGACGAGGGCGATGAGGTTAAGGAGGGCGATATCATTGCTTTCGTCAAGCAAATGAAGATGGAGCTCGAGATCCGCAGTCCGCGTTCTGGCATTGTTGATTGGGCAATCGAGCTTGAGGACGAGGAGGGAGACGACATTGCTGAAGGAGTTCTGCTCCTAGAGCTCAAATCTGAAGGAGGGTCCAGACCTTCACTCCAAAGTAAGCTTTAGATAGAAGAAACAGCCCAATCCACGCTAGCGTTCCTTGCAAGACGAGAAACAACATGTTTGCTCTTATGCTGTGGTCGCGGCATGCGTATGCTCCGTACAATCTCTGGTGAGGCTTGGATGGCGCGCTAGCATTGGTCCATAGGCGAGAGTCTAGACCCTCGGAAACGTTGATGCCTTACTGCCTGTGGCGCAAATGCGGAGTTGTCGTCTGCACAATGTGGACAATCGATGCACAATCGGTGCACTGCCGACGGCAATCCTAGCGATCGAGATCTTGGGAGGGGGGTGTCTCAAGAATAGTAACCCAAATTGCCTACTCAGGCAATACAGGTCAAGTTCGACCACCCACAACGGGAGGGATCCGGCGAATAGGATGTCCAACCTGCTCAACCTGCACCATTTGACAGGAATGTTGGGTTCAAGGCCGTCAGGTCAATACTTCTCGACTCTACCACCTCTTCCAAATTTGGTTGACATAGAATTGGCCTCCAAATCAGGCTCAAAAACTTGGGTATATGTGCTCAATTTGCGCAGGCGGCTCTCAATGACTTGTTTCGTCCTTCGTTATATTGTGAGTAGGAATAATCGTGGGCTCGTGGCAAAATTCAATATGTGAGATCAAAGGTACGCCGTGGCTGCTGACCGAGATCACTAGACGTGTCGCTTTCATGTTTCGTTCGATACGAGAGGTTCGTGCTCGCTTGGGAAGTCGCCGAATTCGCAAAGGCCTCCTATCACTCTGGGAAACATAACGGTTCCTTCTTCCTGCACGAGTAGGTGCGCTCATACAAGCCGCGGATGCTTCTCGAGGCGTCGGCATCCAGGCCACAACTCGAGCCCGTCGCCAGTACTCGCATCGCCGGTCTGTGCTATATACGTTTAATGGAAGACGTTCAGCGAGACGCGTCGTAACTCGTCAATTACAGGAATAACAAGGTCAGTGTCGATCAACCTGGATATGTATTCCGTTTCTTGGCATGTTTCGTTTTCCGACCTGGCAGTCCGCCGCCGATCTCGCTTCCGGATTCCTTGATCTCCGCCACATACAAACTCCTTTGCTATCCAATATGTTCCAGTCTCATACCCCTGTGGTGCTTCTGGATCGACCATGTCCAACAGCTTAGATATGTACTCCTCTACACGACGATCAGGAGCTAGCACGCTACGTAGGCTACAAGGAATTCTTAGCTCGAAGCCATTACGCCGGAGACCACGAGAAGGTACGGGTCAGTCTCTCAATGATGTGAGTTGACTGGGGTCGTTGACATGCTTTCCATATTGACTACCCGGCTGTAGTAGAGAGTAGTATCTAAGGGAGACTACCTTGAGTAGAAAGCCGTATCAAGTATGGCATGCCAGGCTGATCTTCGTCTTAAACGAAGAATGACCACTCGGGGCTCACAAACTGCATAGACTGGGAGACATTTTTCCACATAGGTCCTTCCACAGACTCCACCTGTCCCGCAAGACAATAGGCAAAGTCTACCTTCGGGATGCCATCGTAGAAATCATCGTATTGAGCATCCAGCGCGGCTCGTAGAGAGTCCACGTTTCCAGAAGGATGTAGCTCTTTCCAGGGGTCCGTGCACTGAGATGCTTTGCAGGTCTTCAGGACAAGCAGAAGACTGTCCAGGCGTGACTGAACCACACTTACTGAACGATTGAACTGTTTGAGGAATTCGGTGTCGTCACCACCATCGACAAGGTTGTTCATCTGGCCGGGGTCGGACTTGAGCAAAGAGTAAAGTCAGCAAATGTGAATCTGAAGGGCCAACTCGATTTCCTCCCCCAATGTGACAGGAAGACATGACTTACATTCATTTCGAACAGTTCATGCTCACCACTGCACCAGACTGAGTAGTACAGGTTGTAACCATCACCAAGGATACGAACCGATTTGTACGTGTTGTTTGGGAAGATTTGCTCTGTTTTTGTTTGTTAGTATCCGTCAAGCCCGGAGTGGAAAAAACGAGTGTAACTCACGCCCGATACCTCCCTCATTGATGACTATCCCCCAGAACTCCACATTGACGTGCTCGGTGGAAGTCTTCTTCTCGGCTGTTTGCAACTTCCCCTCCTCCAACGGGATCGGTTTGCCGTCAAAGTACTCTTTCAACGGCTGGCCGGCCATTTGCAGGAATGTTGGAGCGAGATCGGTATGAGTAGTCACAACCTCGGTCTTTCGTCCCTTTGGGACACCTGGACCACGTATCATGAGCGGGACATGGATATCGGTCTCATATCCGCAGCCTTTGCCTGGCGGCATTCTATGCTGTCCGTTGTGATAGCCGTTGTCCGAGGTGAAAACTACATACGTGTTGTCCAGAATGCCGTGTTCCTCCAGTTTCATGACCAATGCTTCGACCATCTCGTCGACTGCCTGAAGAGACTGTAGTCGACGTTGATGATAGTAGTCGTTTGCGTCCAAGACAGTCTGGTTCATCTTTTCTAGCTTGCGAATCCAGGCAGATCCAGATGGCTGTGGTAAGGAAATTTGGGTTAGTTATGGGAAAGTTTTAAGAGTAGCTGCATATTCACATACAGTGTCTGGGTTGAATTCGTACGTCCTTGGAACATGAGCGTCTGGAAAGAGGCCTTCATGTCGCTTCGCGGGATACGGAGGGTTCGCGACCACTTTTACTGCCCCTGTCACTGGGTCCCTGTCGGCGTAACCATCGACATGTGGTGCGATTGGCGCGACGGTTAACCAGAAAGGCTTTTGGTCTGCGGATGCAACGGCGTCGTCAATGAATGCCAACGATTTGTTCCTCATGATATCTGTGGAGTACAACCCGGCATAGCTTTCGGGGGGTGATGTATTTCGCTGGAAGGTCTGGTTCCAGTATTGATACGTCCATGGGTCTAAGACAAAGTCCTAGTAAATCGTAAGCTGGTGTTGATTGGAATCAGTTCGAGCGGACCAGGTACGTACCGATCCAGTGAATCCGGCAGGGTATGGGTTGTTGTAATTTGTAGCATTATGATAGTTCATCAGCTTCCCCACGTAATAGTTGTCGTATCCAGCTTCGTCACTCATCCAAACTGGGAGCCAATCCTTGTTCCAGCCCTCGCTGATGAACTTTGGATACCCACCTACGGCAACTGGTAAGCATAACAGCGGGGTTGCGGATGGGGCAAGTGCGTACCATATGGCGGGTTTACGTCTGTGACGTTGGTGTTGTGGGCAGCTCTGCCGGTCAACAGGCTGACTCGCGAGGGGCAGCAAAGTGCGATAGTACAGTAATGTCGACCGTAATGTGTTCCTTCCTCTGTAATGTATTTGTTCAGCAATGGCATGTAGTCGAGAGAGTCCAAAAGCGTGTCTTGATCATCAGTAATGATGAAAACGATGTTAGGCTTTGACTGCTGCTGAGAGAGTCCTGCTTCATGGTCTGCGCCGCCAGCATGACCCCATCCAACCAGAGAGGAGAGGAGGGCAAACGAGAAGCTTAAAACGGAGAGAGACATGGTGATACCAGTGACCCTGCCTTGTCAGTGGACGAGGGCTGTGCATTGTAGAAGCCAACATCTTAGATATAATATGTTCAAGAACATACTCTACCTGGCTAGGATACTGCCTTCAACGACATTTTCGGCCCCACGAAAAACTGTCGGCCGGAGAGGAGGTAAGATACTATTGCAATGACCCATAGTAGCTGCACGGCGCTGGGTCTTTGATGCCGCTGATCGAGGATATAATGAGGAACCTGTTCACCGTTTTCTCCTAGTATCGCGAGCTTGCGGACTAGCTGTATGTAAATTCTGGCGCGAACCCCACAAGAAGCCCAGTTTGATGCAATATCCGCTTACAGAGTTGGCAAAGATGGTCCAAGTAAGCCAACCTCCTAGCCGAGGCGTATAAGGAGTATGGGTACTGGTACACGATGACACGTACCGAGGGGATATCACAGTGCACGGATAGCTTCCCCCACAATCCGAAGCATAATTGATTAAGCATCTTCTGTGGATTCACGTGCTTCTACTTCTCCACTATATGGGGTGTAAACTGAACCTAGAATGGAGAACAACGAACCTTTCACAGTAGTCTCCCCTGGTCGGGTTAGATGTTTTATGGTTCCAATTACTAGTAGTCCCTCAGAAAGGCACCTCCGCTGCTGAGAATACAAGTCTTCCCCCACAGTTCCGAAGCTCGCCGAGCGCTCTTCGATCTCTTATGACAGGAATATCTACTATCCCCCTTCCATAAGTGACGCTAACAAGGGCTAGCAACTAGTCAACCTGAGATCCGGGATGCTAAACGGCAAGTCCAAATGGCAGTTGTGGGCGAGGGTTCAGCTCGATGGTATTAGTCTGCTGTTCTTGTGCTCAAACAGCAATGGTGCCGAGGATACCGGCCACCTCACAGTCATCTACGCCAACATATGCTGTTGATGACGATGGGTGGGCTGTCCCCAAAGATGACGCCTTCAGCAGTGGTGAGAATACAGCACCTGCAGGCAAGGTCAGTTCCAGTGTTCGTTACAAGTATACTCCGCCCGGCTCAGGCCTGGTCAAGACTGCTGTTGTTGGGACGGCTGGTGCTACTCTCACCTTCTGAGTTGTGGACAAGCGCAAAAGCTCAGGGGACTCCATCTTTTAGTGAACTGGATCGCGTGGTTAGTAACCATCCCCACTGAAAGGTCCATCGAGTATTTGGCGTGGTTCAGTGGTTATGGCAGACATCCTTTTGGTCGATGAAAAGGCTATTGCTCGTGCAGATTTGCACAATATGTTGAACAGTCTAGCTACCTTATAAGCTATTGCCGTTGATTTGCGCCTTGTTCTTTGTATCATTGACGGCATTCATCCCAGCCAATGCGAAGTTTTCGACTCTCTCAAGTGTCTTCTCATCTATAAGGATCTTCAGTCCTCCTAGTATTGCCCGGCTGCCTCAGAGGAATCACGGCACACAAAGAAATACGTGCATCCTTCCCAATTCTTCAATGACAACTCCCTGGGCTGCCACGTCAGCACTGTACGCTTTAGGCACGCAAGATGAATCATTACCGGTTGGCTACAAATATAAATGCAGCTCCTTCGGAGAGGTCATCAGTGACAACGAGAGCATGTCTGTTATGTAGAGTGATTCCTCAGTTAGTGGGATGATGCGCAGCGGATAGTGCTCGACGGCTTTGAAGCGGTTACTGGAAGCTTTCTGTCACGGAAGTTGAACCATGACGATTGGCAGTAAGATCTGGCTCAGACTAGATTCGGGTGTGGTGAAGACGAAACAACGAGCTCAGATGGCTTCCACCTGTGCGTCGGTATTCTGCAGGATATCTTTGAGAGGAAGAGCACTTTGACCACCAGTGATGACAAATGGTCTTCAATACTGTACAATTCTATGTTGCAAGCGCTGCCTGATGATATACATCTATGCGGCTTCGGCGGCCATCCTGTCTGCAGCCTCTCTGGCCTTCTTCAGCTCGGCCTCTTCCCTCTTCATAGCCTCGACACCAGCTTTGACCAGCTGTCTGTCCTTAGCAGCGCGGTGCTTGTGGTCCACCAGCTGTAGGTAGGCTATCTTTTCATCGTGTGACCTCAGTCTGTGGTCTGGCAGACCTGTGTGCTGCCGTATCCAGTTCCATATCTCGTGATGACGTACGCCTGCTAGAGGCAGTGTGAGACTTCGGCTGTAGGTAGTTTGAGGAGGGGACGTGGTTTGCGGAGACGAAGCCTCGGCGGCTGGCTGAGCTTTGACTGTGATCTCGTCCTTCGGGGCATGAGACAGGATTTCAGGGGTCAGGGTGACTGGCTTCAAAAGCTTGGGGCTTGGAGTGGGCTTGTCTGATGCGAAAGCCAGCTTCTGTATTCCCAATTGCGCAGCGATCGATTTTGGTTGTATCTGACCCTTGCGCGGATCAGGGTTGCTCTCCGCTATTTGTTGCCTCAACTTCTGCTCTTGCTCTTCCCGTTCCTTTTTGTTGTTCGCTCTTGGCCTGATCTTCAATTGCGGTTTCGGTAAAGGATAGGCTTTGAGTTGTGAAAGGGCTTCTCGGTCCGTGGACTCATATTCGACTGTGAGATACATGGGCTCATCCTCGCCGTTCCGTATCGTCTCAACTTCTGTCCTGAGGGCCGGATTCCAGTATTTCAATCTTCTGAGTTCTTTGTGCCAGAAATCTCTTGCTCCCCAGTAATATTCTTTATTGGGGAATGTGCCTGTCGGGACGCGCATGTATATTGACTTGAGTTGGGCTTGAGACGTCTCAGGATACACCACCGATCCTGCATGGTTCCTGACATAATGCAGCTAGTTTCGTCAGCGTCGCTCTTCCAGAAATGGCTCGAACGCTTTACCTTGTCGTGCAGCGCACGCATACGCTTTGCCGCGTTCACCATCTCATGAACTGGTTGGCAACACCTCGTGGAAGTCCAAAAGAGACGACGTGGGCAGGCAGATGGACGCCAGGATGAGCGCTAGTTCCTCAATGGCCTTTGCGATGCTATGATGCCAGTGTTCTGCGGCGGTTCTCAAGGCCTCGAGGTTGTCGTCCAGTGCCTGACACGAGTAAGGCTGCTACGAACTTGTGATTTATTGACCTTTCCGATTGAGGTTAGAAGGCTGAGGCAGATAATATGAGGCAGGTCTGCCGATCGAACTTCAGGCAGGGGCACTTTCTGAAAATCAGAGTTCATCGTGGCGACGCCCCGCATATATTTTCCTTCCAGTTCTTCTTACTCAGGCTGGCGGATATCCCGAGGCTAAATTATGTCGCGTTGCACCTGTTTTGCGCATCAGGCAAATGCCTCAATGGTAACCCCGGTCATGTGGAGCAGCCGCCAATGTCCAAGGAATGCCTGTGAACTGCTACGCCTTACCCTATTGACCTCTTGGCTAGGCTCCGCCCGGTCCTGCTGAACGTACATTCTCAGCGTCATCTTCTCAGCCTCCTTCCTCTCACACATAGCAGTCCCTACCATAACCTCTTTCTGCGTACCACGTTCGCTTGCTCATGAGCTTGCACAATGGATACACTACGGGGGCGTCTGATCGGCAAGATTGATGACATCTTGTCACAGGTCGTCTCCCAAGAGACGCCGCCGAAGTCTCAATTGCAGATAGAAGCAAACCTTGTGCTTCCGCAGGACTCGACAGGTCTAGCCCGACGTGTTGTCCTCGACTGCATTGACATAGAGGACTTGCGGCATCACGTAGCCAGCCATGGCGGCACACCAACCAGCAGCTCATCGTGTCCTGCCCCCCACGATACCAACATGGCTCTTGGACTTCCGTCCCCTATAGAGACTGTCAATTCCAAGACCACGGTGACTCCGTTTGTTGGCTATGCAGCGCCAGATGGAACGGATCCTGCTACTACCAATGCTACGCTGCCAAGCCAACTGATGCCTCTGGACCTTGGGTCTGATACACCCTCCACGTTGCCTTCTGCAGGCCAATCGGTGGTTGAGCAGACACCGCCTACAACTCCGCCCGTCGGCCGTAGCACGCACGACACAATTGGCGGCGATCGCACTTTCCCAAAGCGGCGGAAGCAAGACCATGGCCACCCCCATAAACCAGAGCAGTCGACTATTGACAAATTGATTGAGGGAATTTGGGAGCAGATACACAACCCCAAGAGTCTTGCCATGGGTGATGATCTCAAAGAGACCATGCAATGGGTCCTTGAGAGGATGTCAAGTCAAACAAGTCGGTGTACTACCACAAATCTCGAGTTCAGCAACGCGACCAAATGCTGCCGCCAGATCACAACTAGCAGTCGCACGGCACGAGCTCTTGAGGTGATTGTGCAAGCTTACTGGGTCGACTGCTACGACGCCAGACTTGGCGCTTTGAGGGAAGACCGCCCCGATCTTCGATCACAAGAGCACAAGAAGATTGTGCTGACCGAGGCATGCACATCCTTTTCGTGGTCAGAGAAAGAGCTGCGAAATCGAATGGCTATATGGAAAGGGTACCGAGAAATCAAGGATGCTGCTGGTTGGTGTGCACTGACATTTGCAGGTCCTGGTATCTATCGTTTTTGCAAGTACCGACTAGGTTTTGACGAGGACGCCATCGACAAGTTGCGCGGCTTGAGGCTGCGATCTGAGGTTGCAGCGGATACACTACAGCCGCAATGGAGGCAACTGCTTTCACTCGTTGGAGAGTCGACTCAAATCCAGTGGCGGGGTCATCCTCACGACTGGACTGTTAGCAAGAAAAAGGGAGAAGACCCGCTCCCCTTGGCAGTAACGTACAAACAATGGGATGCAAATTTTACATACAAGCATCTCAAGGACTCCATAATCGACAGAGATCTTTGGGGCGATACAGATCCCCGTCAATTTGAAAAAGGTCCCGAGTTCTACTGCAAAACGTGCTCCCAGAGACAATCAAGTGTTGCCCAGGAGAACGAGTGCGAATGCTTTTCAGATCTATACAGCCCTAACCCTCGCACGCCGACTCCTGTGCAGATCTTCCGCACAGATAACGGCAAGAACAACGGGCTCGTTGCCTGCTGCTCCTTCGAGAGAGGTCAGGCTGTTGGCGAGTTTGTTGGGATGATCACGAAGGGTCTGGCAGATGTCGACGTTATGCAGAGTCAGGCTGGTGAGAATGAGCCATATCAGATTTGGCAAGGACGTTGTGGCAACTTCACCCGATTCATGAACCACTCCTGCGCGCCTAATTGTCAGTTTGAGACTTTCTCCTGGTTGGGTGTTCAGCGCATAGTGGTTGTATCCAAGGGTGTCGCAGCCGGCAAAGAACTCACGGTGGATTACTCAGGCAGGTACTGGGACAATCTGGACAAGATTTGTCTGTGCGGTGAGCCGTGTTGCCGCTACAAGGACCGCCGGCTGCCTGCTCCAGTATAGTCACTCACCAAAGGTGACACTCGAACCACACCTCTATGGGTGCACTAGGAGGGTCGAGTCCTCAAGGCCGAGACTGTTGGTCATGGGCAAGCTACGCTAAGGAACCGCATCCGCCGCCGCAGAACTGCTTGTAGTTCCTCCGCCTTATTTCCATGGTGTAATCGGCTTCGCAGTCCGCTCCCTGCAAGGCTCCTGCACCAGATATCAGAGGTCTGGGCACGTCCTACTGTTACGCTAAGCTATCGCTTTTGGGTGTATTGGTGCAAACAGCTTTTCATACTACATGTGTGCATTGCTTCTGCTTGGCGAAAACGGCAATTGAGACGACTGAGGCACATCTTTGCCCATCAGGCCGAAATGGCTATCTCGTGGCGATGATCGATATCCCATGTGGGGCCTATGGGAATGCAACGATCTGCAAATTCTGCTCGAGCAGAATGTCGAACAGATGCGTGTAAGTGGCGTACAGATGACGCTACGAGTGGTTGGAATTAAAATTCCGACAACGAGCTAATTCGTCATCGGATCTGCCCAGCGATTCAGCCTTGGCTCGGCAACAAAGCTCTCACCTGCTCGGTTTCAGTCACGTACCTTGCCCACGTGCATCTGCTTTCGATTACACTAGGCTAGAAGGTAGCTATCATTGCGCTCGCAACCTCGTGCTCAGACAGCAACAGCCCAACTTCCGTACTGTTTCTATGAGGTTCATGAGGAAGCAGCGCGATCTGAATAGCGCAAGAGTAATGCGGCTCTCGGAAACAGGCACGACGCCAAGCTGAACCCAATTTAAGGTTGGCCAAAGGTCTTGCAGTGTGTCAACTCGTTCCGCCAATAACGATCCCGCCAAGAGTCCCTTCGTCTCGGCTATAGTGAACTACGTCTCATGCACTTCTTCTGCCCACCAGCTGTTCGCCTCCCGGGAACAGGCGCTTGCTAACCACAGCGCTAATGATATACTGATAGCAATCGCTGCTCATGACTTCCTTGACCACTAGTGTACAACAGAAGCATTTCACTTCGTCGCCAGCTTCTGGTCCTGAGAAAGCCCTTCACACCTTGTCGTCGTTGGTTTGTTTTGTTCTCAGTGTATGGCATAGACCATCACGACCTTGACGATATGCTCACGAAAGTACCGACTTTGGACACCAAGTCCGATCCCTACAAATGGCGGGATGACCAAGGCTTCTGGGCCCGAGCTGCGCGTCCGGGTCGTGGTATGTGGTATGATGTTAAGCGTCGACTACCCTACTACTGGTCCGACATCGTCGACGGCTGGGCCTACCGTGTTTTCGCCGGCACGATTCGAATCTTCTTCGTCAACCTCCTTCCCGCCCTCGCCTTCCAGCTCGACATGTACCACAATACAGACGGCTTCTTCGGCATTAACGAGGCTCTGCTCTCTAGTGCCCTCGCCGCCATCGTCTTCTCAACCCTCTCCGCCCAACCACTCACAGTCGTTGGCATAACTGGTTTGATATCTCTCTTCAACTATACTATCTACGACATCATCCTACTCCACGACGTAACCCTCTATCCCCGCTTCATGGTCTGGGTTGGTATCTGGGCCGCAGTCTGGCATTGGGCCGTCGCTCTCACGAATCTCTGCGATTACATGCGCACCATCACCGATTTCTCTTCGCAAACGTTCGGGCTCTATGTCGGTACAATCTACGTTATAAAAGGCTGCGAAGAACTCGCAATCAACTTCGAAGACGGTCAGATCAGCAACGGCTTTGCCAGTGCTATGGTCGCTATCCTGTACTTCCTCACCGTATTCTTCCTCGACCGCATCGGCCAAATGGCTTTCGCAACCTCGCCCGTCCGCAAATTCCTCTCCGAATACGCCTATCCGCTCGCCACAATCTGGTGGACAGGCTTCACGCATATCCCGGGAAACCTTGCGTACGCGAACTTCACCCGCCTCCCCGTCACAAGAGCGTTCTACCCAACAGTTGACAGATCCTGGGTCGTCCCTTTCTGGACCCTCCCCGTCAAATGGATCTTCGTCGCCCTCCCGATCGGTGGCCTGATGATGCTTCTCTTCTACTACGACCACAATGTCTCTTCCCTCACTGCTCAAGCGCGCAACTTCCCGCTCAAGAAACCCGCCGGCTTCCACTGGGACTTTTTCCTCCTCGGCTGGACTTGCTTCATTGCCGGCATCCTCAACATTCCTCTGCCCAACGGTCTGGTGCCGCAGGCTCCTGTCCACACTGATGCCTTGACGTACTACAAAGACGAGCCGGAGCACGTCTCGACGAAAGATTACGAGGCCGAGCCCGTCATAGTACGGCATAATACAACCGCAATCAGAGTCGCAGAGCAACGCGTCAGCCACTTCGTCATGGGTCTTCTTTTCGTGGGGATGATGACAGGGCCCCTGCTCACCGTGCTACACACTATGCCACGCGCGATCCTCAGCGGTGTCTTCTTCACGGTCGGCTTGGGCGGCATCCTCAGTAACCCGATCCTGGTGCATAAACTCAAGTTCCTCTTCACGCAGCGCAGTTTCATCCCGCCGCACGAGCCGCTACTGAAGGTCAAGCGCAGCCAGATATGGCACTATTTGGGCTGGCAGCTTCTCGGGTGGGCGACGACCGTAGCGATAAGCCAGACGATCGCGGCCATTGGGTTCCCAGTGCTCATCATGGCGCTTATCCCGTTGCGGTGGAAGTTGTTGCCACGGTTGTTTACTAGAGAGGAGCTGGACATCATGGACGATCTGACTGCGGACCGTGAAGTTGTGCTCGTGTCTTTGGGCGGCAAGCCTGAATTGCCGGAGGACAGGTTGATGCGTGGTAAAGAGTCGAGGGGCGACAAACTGGACCCGGAGAGAGGTGCTGCGGGTTTAGAGGGTGGGAGGGGAGGTGTTAAAGAGAGGCAGGCGGAGCTTAATCAGGAGGAGGAGGCTGATTTTCAAGAGAAGAACAGACAGATGCATGCAGGTTCTGAGGGGCACGCGCTCAAGCGGAAGAGGCAGGCGATGCGCGATGTCGAATATGCTGATGATAGCGAGGGGACGAGAGTGAATTCCGGCTCCAATACATCATCGCCACGGGATGATTCGAGATGAGATGTGGATCGAGGGGCGATAGGATAATCTCAGGCGTTCTGTAATAAATAGCGGCATAGTATAGGTTGGTAAGCATCGGAAGGGACAAAAGGGGCCGGCGTTCACTGGGCGCCATACCATCGGACTCTGTTCACCTTTTGGTCTTCATCTGTTGCCAAAGGGGCATTTCAGCGCATGTGAAACATTCTGCCACATCGAATTATGCTCTATTCATCACTGTAATCTTGATCCGAACAGTTGGCCGATTGGTCGCTGCTGCCCTACTGTAGTTGCGGTTTGCTCTTATTGTTCTTTACGCGGAATATCCTCTTTTTCTATTGCGAATAGTACCAAACTGTTCATCCTAATGAGCTAACTAAGATACCATATATCTCATAAGTAACGGCTAAGGGGTTGTTGAGTTATTGTCGTTGATGATAATGCGTTAAATAATTGGTTAGTGTGGAGCTGCGGAGGTGTTAGGACCAAGATTACAGTGAGTAGTATAGTCACCACAGTACTTCAGCATGACTGCATCCATCTTCTCTATTGATGCACCCACTTGGAACAAAGTATTGTTCGCTATCGCTTCTATGAGATATTCGGAAATTCATCATCGAGTCACAGACGGACAGGCCCGACCGGTCATCTCAACTCATCTGCCGACATCCTGCCAAGACTATCAATTCCGCCGCGTCTTCTGCTTTATGTCCAGGGGTCGTGTATAGTCATTACCACCTAGTTGACCTGCCAACGAAGATATGTTCGACTCACTTCCCTCTCGGAGCGTGATTATGACGGACAAAGGAAGGTGTATATCATTGGACCGATGAGTCTCAAGCAGGATACATCGGACTGACTGCACGGCTAACAACCCTTGCTAACTAGCTCATGACGTTCTCAGGAGTGAGCGTACCTCTCCTCCGCATACACCTATAGGAGACCAAAAGTCCTCTGCTTCATGTTCTTTACATCCACATCCTGCCACAAAGCGACGGAGAACAAACAAAGAGAGTAGATGCAAGTGGCAGTGATAAGCATGTACCGCTGTGTCTGACCATACGACAAGTTGATCGCATCTCTTGTTGGAGATCCCATAGGGTAGCTAGATTGAACCGTCAAGTCACCGTAAATCTCCGCAAAATCACCTTGTGCACTGGCGGGTAGGTTCTGCAACAACCTCACGGGGAAGATGCCCTGCCACATAGCACTAGCGATGGTTGACCCGACGGCACCGCCGATGTTGATGATCAAGGACTCGACGGCAAGTAGAGCTGGGAAGTCCTGCTGTTTTGAGACCGCCATGAGGGTCGTCTGTTCGGAGATAACGAGGACGCCACCACCAAACGAGATGAACACCATACACATGGCGACGTAGCCGACGTCGACATCTGGTTGGCGGAATATGATCATGAGACCAACACCGAGCATGGTAAGTGGAACTCCCCAAAAGAGGGAGTACCATTTCAGATGTCCGTAGTAACGGAGACAGAGGCCATAGACGAGAGAGATGAAACATGCGCCCATGGTGTAGATGTTCGCGATGTAGGTGGCGTGGGGCACTGACTGGTTGAAGACGACAATGAGCAAAGAGTAGAAGTAGTTGTTCCAGATGTACCAGCCTATGTAGAGGGCGAAGGCCATGGTGTATGTGAAGATGACGGTCCGATTTTTGAGGAGATCCCATGGGATGAATGTTACTGGTGCGAACTTTGCTTCCCAGACAACGAAAGCGATGATCAGTAGACCACCAAAGATGAAGAAGCAAATGATAAGTGGCGAGCGCCAGAGGTCGGCCTGATAGGTGTAGATGTTGAATGTGAGGAGGAACAGGGCTAGGCCTGTCGCAAGGAGGAAAAGACCGATCACATCAAAGTCCTTGGCGTAGTGATAAGCTGTTTGGGCGAAAGTGCCTCTGCTCGGGTTAGGCTGGATAAAGCCTTGCTTGTAGGCTTTGCGCTCATTGAGATAAAGCAAGGCGATCAGCGGTGCACAGACGAGTGGGATGACAATGCTGAAGATCCCGAACCCCCATCGCCATCCCATCCCATCAAGGATACTTTGCACAGCGTACCCATAGATCCAAGTAGTGACCAGCCATGGTGACGCCACAAAAGCTATGAAGAACCCTCGATTCTTCAGCTTGGTTGTATCGGCAACGAACACCGTTATCGAGAAGTCGACACTGAGGTAGCCGACATACCAGAAAACCTGAGCGGCGCAATATGCCTGGACACTATTACAACCGGCAGTTATGACAAGGCCCAACGTGTAAGAAGCAACACCGACTGCGAGAGCCCGTGGCCTCCCCCAAATGTTCATAATCTTCACGTATGGGAGCTTCCAGAGACCTGCAATGAGCGACGAGACGACAGTGGTGAGTGCAGTCAAGGAGTGCTCCTGGAATGAAGACGTGACATATGGAGTGAGAGCCCAGTAAGACCCCGAGACAAAGGCGTTAACGAACGCGATCAACCATATACTGTGATGTGTCAGTACACCCAACTCTACACATACATGACAAACAACACATACAATATGTAAGCCAATATCAGATCTCTTTTCGACCAGACGAAAGTCATAGCCTGCGCATGCTGGACACCACGCGGGGCAGATTCGTCGACTTTGGTAAATTCTTCATCTGAGGCAGAGTCGACACTAGCCGTACTGCTCCTGTTGGCACCCAGCTTCTCATCAGGTCGACCAGCGTCGAGGCTGGTGTGGCCCTGAACGGAGGCAGGGACATCAGCAATGTCGGCATTGTTCTTGTTCGTGTTGGTTGTGTTCTTTGAGACCAGTGCCTGGGTGGTCAAGCCTCGGAAACTGAATCCCATGCTGAGGGCTGCTTCCGTGGAGTTGTGTAGAGAAGGAATATGATCGTATGGGACACAGATTGATAAGATCAAGATAGAGTCAAAGAGCTGTGGGCGGGTCTGTAGGCTCTATATACCCGAAAGCATCGTCTCCCCTGTCGGTGAAGCTGTCCCTGCAATGCCATTTCAAGCTTGTGGTGGGCTATTGAAAGGAGCGCAAGCTGTCTGGGTGTTGTCATTGGTCCACAAGCATAGCTTCGAGCGAGTGTTGGTGAGGAGGGACCGGGAGCAGGAAACGCAAAGAGCTCATCACGAAGCCTGCAAATTTTGTATCCCCACCTATCGTGAGCAAGAGGTAACCTCGCATAATATTCTGAGCGTTTTGGGCATGATCACCGACTAGCGAGGCAGAAAAAAACGAAAAACACACGCAGAGGGGGGAAGCACGAGCTTGGCAAGCTTGATGGTGCGCGTTGAAAGAAACGCGATGAATCTTATCTCAGCGACCCACTACGCCTGGCGTCCAGTCGTTGTACACAATTCCATCTAATCATTATCTGATGATGCGAGATCCCTGCTAGTGCTGGGCAAGGTTCCATTCCTCAGCTGCTTCGGCTTGTTCGCCCGCTAGGCCTATGCTATGATCGTGCGTGGCACGATGAGTTACATCCGATATCGCAGCGCTGCACGCGCCATTTGCTGAAGCTCCTACACCTTGCGATGCGATTCCCAAAATTGTTGTGTACGCGAACGGCTTCACTGGTTCTGCCGACGGTTGCCCAGGCCCAGAACCTGGAACCTAACCGTGGATGGAGTTTCCACTGAACCAGATCCCAGGCGTGTGACCACATGTTCAGCCAGCTTGTAGGAGATGTCTGTGGGAAGGAAATGTAAGTTGCGCTCAGTGAAACATAGTGTTTATCGAGATATGGCAATTATATTCATGTATCATAGATTCATCTCAATGGTCGGTCCGAGGCCGCATTCGAGGGTCATGCTTCGGAAGCTACGAGCCTTCGTCACCTGATAGAGAACAGCTTACTTGCCAGGTTACCAATTCTTGCGTACAGAGGCTTGTCGTCTTCGTCACCGACATTAGCGTTGATGAACGACAGCTGCTTGATAGCGCTACCCGTACCTTCCTGCTCTTGTACAAACTCATCCTCATCTCCGGTGTCGTGTATTCCATACATTTGCGAGGTGAGTTGCTCAGCAGGGGAAGGAATGTTCTCTGTATTCTCGCTGTATGCGAGTTTTGACTTCCTCAGCCCAGATAATTTCATGTTCTGTCTGGGCGTGGGCGTTGCCACTTCAGCGAGCCTATCCGTGGCAGATCTTGACGACACGATTTGAGGAGTGGCTAACGGAGAGTAAGCTGGATCGATGGGAGACCCTGGTATGAAGTCGACTCCATCCTGATCAACCACTAGTGGCTTAAAATGGCGCTTGAGAGGAGAAAATGCCGGTCTCTGCTGTACCAGTGGAGAAAGCACTTGGGATATGCGCCTGGTCTCTGAATCGCGGTTCTTCCAGCCCGTCTGTTTCCGGCCTTTTGGTGTCTTCTGCGACCTTGGTAGATCTTTGTGCACATTAATTTGACGAGTTTTTGATTGCGTCGGCTGCAAGACGGGTACATCGACAGAGATATTCGCGCGCTTCTTGGGTCCCGAGATTCCGTTCTCTCCTTCATCTGCGGCCTTCCTTTTCCTCTTTTGACCAGCAATCTTCGTCACTCCTAGGTCGAGCTCGCCCTGTCTGAGCCAGAGATCTTCTCTCCTCGTTTTCAGGTCTGCGATCCATTCATCACAATCCATAGCCACGTAGTCGTCGATGATACCTTCCCATTGACTTTCCGATGGTCGCGTTCTGTTGACGAAGATGACTCGACCATTTTTTTGATTGTGCACGACCTTGGCAAAATCCCTCACGACCTTTTGCAGGCCGTGGACCTTCAAAGACGTGCCCATGATGATCAGTAAGTCGGGATTAGACCCTTGGTCGAAGGCAATGAGTGGCACCAGCAAAGAGTTTTGCGGGTGGTCCTCGCCGTACAGCACGATATTGGGTCGGAGCTCGCCAACAGCAAGACCGCGCTTCCCTGTCGCTTGCCGCGCGTCACTCTTCTCAGCACATATTTCGCATTTCGGAGCTGCACCTTCCAAGAAGATCTCTGTCTCGGACTCCGTCCACTCCTGCTCTGTAGCGCAAACCCGGCATCTTAGATTGCTTAGTTCTCCATGCAATTGGACGACCTCACATCCAGAATCAAAGTCTGTACCTTGCGTCTCGTGTGGGCGGGGTGCTTCATAATTCTTCTTCAAAAACCGGCGCTTGTTTCCTCTGCCACGCGTCAAGTCCATAGATAGACCCTCCCGAGCTTCTAGACCATCTATGTTTTGGGTATAGCACCGCATTAGTCTGCCACCATCGCGCAGAGTCTTGATGAATTTATGCGTGAGGCTTGTGCTCTTGACATCGTGCATGATCTTGTGCCTGAGTGTCGCAATGAATTGGTAGAATGTGGTCGTAGTCTCAGCACTGTGAAAGACACGCGCGTTGAACAAATCTTCGCCCTTCATGCGTGAGGAGGGCGAGGATCTGTAGCTGCTGGAAGAGAAGATAGACGACTGAGAGGACGGTGGCTCGTCGTCGTCGCTGGTGTA
>Ga0210040_10004160_pt1 | contig 19050 bp, 15 predicted proteins | sample CryGeyCG12114_NA_FD_185462 | JGI IMG/M metagenome (GOLD analysis project Ga0210040, IMG submission 185462) | Groundwater microbial communities from aquifer - Crystal Geyser CG19_WC_8/21/14_NA (SPAdes) (version 2) | ecosystem: Environmental > Aquatic > Deep subsurface > Groundwater | place: USA...
CCATGCGTCCGGCGCCGAGGCAGGCGATGGGCGGGCGCTCAGAAGCCATGCTGGAGGACCCGGGCGATGCCCACGCGGTCGAGGCCGCCGAGGCCGGCATCGGCCAGGGTGCGGCCGGCGAAGTCCGCTGCCTCACCGCGGATGGCGGCGCCGATGGCGGAGAAGGCGCGGGCGAGCGGGACCGGCACCCCCGCGAGCTCGGCGGCCGAGATGATGAGGGAGAGGCCGAGGCGGAGGTCCTCCACCATGTAGCGGTGCTCGGTGAGCACGATGCGCTCCCGCCAGTCGCCGGACTCGGTCAGGCGGTCATGCGAGGCGCGGCCGTACATCCATTCCTCGCCGGTCTTCGCGTAGTGGTGGGCGAGCGGGAAGTGCGGGGCGCGGTAACCCAGCGCCTCGCGCACCGCCACGCGCTCGGCGTCCAGCGCGTCCGTGGTGCGGCGGATGGCGGGAACGGTGCCCTCGTTGTGGATGTCCCATTTCTCGAAGTGCTCGAGCGGGCCCGCGTTCATGACGATGAGCGGGGGGTGAATGATGGCGCCGGCATTCATCAGCGCGCCCGACAGGGCATCGCCGCAGGGCTCGATCACGCCGGGGAAGGCGGCGCCGATGACGTCCAGCGCCATCTCCGCGCGATCCAGCGGGAAGACGCCGACGGGAAGCCGCGTGGCGCGGACGGTGATCGAGACCTGGTGCGGCCCGTGCTTGCGGGCGAGCCAGGGCAGCGTGCCGGTCTCGGCGAAGGCCACCCTCGGCGCGCGGCCCGCGTTATGCAGCGCGCGGGCCATCAGCACCGTGCCGAGCGTGCCGGGGGGAAGGAAGACGACCTGCCCGTCCGCCAGGCAGGGGGCGAGGAGGCGGGCGATGTCGGGCTGCGCGGTGGCGGGGGCGGGGCAGAGGATCAGCTCGGCGCCGCGCAGGGCCTCCGCCATGTCCGTGGTGACGAGGGCGAGGCGCGCCTCCTGCGTGCCGCGCGCATCCTTCACGGCGATGCTGCCACCGGCGGCGCGATGGGCCTCGACGGCGGCCGCGTCGCGCCGCCAGAGCCGCACCTCGTGCCCGGCCAGGGTCATGTCGCCCGCGGCGGCGAAGGAGCCGTTGCCGCCCCCGAGCACGGCGATGCGGAGGCGGCGGGCGGGCGGCGTCATGCGCGGGCGGTCTCCATCAGCGGGCGGAGTTCGAAGTGGCGGACCTTGCCGAGTGCGGTGCGCGGCAGGGTGTCGGTGAAGACAACGCGGCGCGGCACCTTGAAGCGGGCGAGCTGGGCCGCGACGTGCTCGCGCACCGCCTCCTCCGCCAGGGCCGCGCCGGGGCGGAGGACGAGGAAGGCGACGGGCACCTCCTGCCATTTCGGGTCGGGCGCGCCGAGCACGGCGGCCTCGGCGATGGCGGGGTGCTCCAGCAGCACGCGCTCGACCTCGGCGGGGTAGATGTTCTCGCCGCCGGAGATGATGAGGTTCTTGCGGCGGTCGTGCACGTGGAAATGGCCGGCTGTGTCGCGGGTGGCGATGTCGCCGGTGCGGTACCAGCCGCCCTGCATGCAGGCCGCCGTCGCGGCCTCGTCGCGCCAGTAGCCGCGGAAAAGGTTGCGGCCGCGGAGAAGCACCTCGCCAGCGGTGCCGGGCGGAAGCTCGCGACCGTCGTCGTCGGCCACGCGGGCCTCGCAGAGAAGGCCGGGCAGCCCGGTGGAGGTCGGCGCGGTCGTCGCGCAACCGAGGCGCGTGTAGATCGCGATGGGGCAGCTCTCCGTCGCGCCATAGACCTGCAGCAGCGGCAGGCCCCGGGCCGTCACGGCCCCGACCAGGGCGGGATGCACGGGCTCGGAGCCGGTGCTGATGGCCCGGAGGGATGAGAGGTCGGTCGTTTCCCATCCCGCAGCCGCCATCAGGGCGCGCAGCGTGGCGGGCACGGTGAGCAGAAGGCTGGGGCGGTCCTTCGCCACCGCCGCCAGCACGGCGTCGGCGGAAAAGCGCGGGTGGATGGTGATGGTGGCGCCGGCCTGGAGGGCGGGCGTGGTCTGGATGTTCAGCCCGCCGACATGGAAAAAAGGGAGAACGGAGAGGACGTGATCCTCCGCCGTCATGCCGTGCATGTGGTGGCTCATGACCGCGTTGTGGAACAGCGCCTCCTGCGCCAGCAGCGCGCCCTTGGGGCGGCCGGTGGTGCCGGAGGTGTAGACGAGCAACAAGGGATCATCGAGCGTGCCAGGGCCATCCTTGTCCTCGGAACCTTCGGGGATGGCCAGCGGGGCGGTGGGCAGATCGGGCGCTGCCTCGTGCAGCGTTTCTGCAAAGGCGGCTTCAGCAAAGGCGATGCGCGGCTGGGCGTGCTCGATGATGTAGCGCAGCTCCGGCGCGGCCAGGCGCCAGTTCAGCGGCAGCAGGATCGCGCCGAGGCGGGCGCAGGCGTAGAGCAGCGAGAGATAGGACGGCGCGTTCGCCGCCAGCACGGCCACGCGGTCGCCGGGGCGCACGCCGTGGCGCGTGCGCAGCAGGTGCGCGGCGCGGGCGATCTCCCGCGCGAACTCCGCGTAGGTGATCGCGGCTCCCTCGAAGCGGATCGCGACCTTGTCCGGTGCGAAGGCGGCGTTGCGGTCGATGGGGGCGGCGAGGTTGGTCACTCGTCCTTCTCGCCGGGCTTGTAGAGCGTGTCGCGGCCGAGGCGGTCGAGGCAGATCTCGGCGGTCCAGGGCAGCATGAGGGAACCGCAGCGGCTGTCGCGGTAGATGCGCTCCAGCGGCAGGCTGCGCAGCATCGCCTGGCCGCCGCAGGTGCGGATGGCCTTGGTGGCGAGGGCGTTCGCGTTCTCCATCACCGTGTACTGCGCGGCATAGGCGCGCTGCACCTGCTCGCGCGTGGGGTCGGGGCGGGCCTCCCGGATGGCCTGGAACCAGAGGGCCTTGGTCTGCTCGAGCATGATCCGCATCTCGGCAACCGCGATCTGCTTCGTCGGGAACATGCGGCGCTTCACGGGGGGCGTGCCCGGCACCTCGCCGCGGAGGTAGGAGACGGCGAAGTCGTAGGCGGCCTGGGCGAGGCCCATATAGGTCGGCGTCAGCGTCATGAACATGTGCGGCCAGCGCCCGGCGGCCTGGAAGTAGACGCCGCGCGGCATGAGCATGGCGTCCTCCGGCACGAAGACGTCCTTCAGCAGCAGCGTGCGGGAAACGGTGCCGCGCATCCCCAGCGGATCCCAGTCGCCGACGATGGTGACGCCCTCAGCCTTCGCGGGGATCGCGAGATAGAGGGTGTTGCGGCGGCTGGCGGGCTCGTTGCCCGTGCGTTCCGTGCAGAGGATGCCGTAGTAGTCGGCGGCACCCGACAGGCTGGCGAAGATCTTCTTGCCGTTCACGATGTAGCCACCCTCCACCGGGCGCGCCTCGGTGCCGAAGGCAATGGCGCCGGCGGCGGCCGCCCCGCCCTCGGAGAAGGGCTGGGAATAGATGGCGCCCTCCTCGACGATGCGGCGGTAGTGGCGGGACCGGCGGGCGCGGTGGGTGGCGCGGTCGGCCTCAGCCATCTCCAGGTCCTCCGACAACAGGCCGGACCAGAGGGTGGAGCAGACGTGCATGTTCCAGGAGAGGGCCGTCGCTCCGCAGTAGCGGCCGAGTTCCGCGGCGGTAAGGCAATAGGTGGTGAAGTCCGCGCCCTCTCCGCCGTCCTCCTCGGGCACGCAGATGCGGAGAAGCCCTTCCCCGTGCATGTCGTGGAAGTTCTCGATGGGGAAGCGCGCCTCGCGGTCGTAGGTGGCGGCGCGGGGAGCCAGCACCGCCTTGCCGAAGCGGCGCGCGCGGGCGGTGAGCTCGGCCTGCTGGGGCGTGAGGTTGAAGGCCTCGGGCGCGAAGATCGGCTCGTCCTGCAGGATGTCGGCGGGGAGCGTGTCCATCAACGGGGCCCTTTCAGGTGGCGGTCCAGGAAGTCCAGGACGGCGGCGTCGAAGGCATCCGGCGCCTCGATGTTCGGCAGGTGGCCGGTGTTGGGAAGGCAGACATAGGCTGCGCCCGGGATCTTGCCGGCCATGCGCTGCATCATCGGCGCGGGCGCGTTGGTGTCGGCCTCTCCGGCCAGGCACAGGACGGGGACGCCGATGGCGCCGAGGTTGGCGCGCTCGTCGAAGGTGACGAGGGCCCGGACCGCCGCGCGGAAGGTGGCTGGTGGTGTCGCGCCCAGCGCTTCGATCGCCAGGTCGCGGAAGGGGGTGCCGCCCGGGCCGGTGAGGGCGGCGAGGGTTTCGGGCGCGATGTCGGCCAGGGTCCGGCCCTCCTCCAGCGGCTTCAGGCGGGCGGCGACGAATTCGCGCTGGAACTCGCCGGAGGGATTCCCGAAGGCGGGGCTGGTGGCGCAGAGGATGGCGGCGGCATAGGCGTCGGGCCGGCGGCGCAGCAGGGTCTGGGCGACCATGCCGCCCATGGAGTGGCCGAGCAGGACGGGGCGTTTCAGGCTGCGCGCCCCGATGGCGGCCTCCACGTCGGCGGCCATGGTCTCGAAGTCCAGCGCATCGACCGGCGGGCGGGCGCCGTAGCCGGGGAAATCCAGCGGGATGGCCTCGTAGCCGCACGCGGCGAAGGGCGCGCGCTGGGGTCGCCAGAGCCGTCCGTCCGCGCCGATCCCGTGCAGCATCACGACCGGGGTCATGGATAGGCCCTCGTTGCCGCGCCGATCATATGAAAAGGAATGGATCTGTCCAGCACGGAATCACCCGAACACCGGCTGAACCTCACCGCCCAGCACCACGGGGGTGCCGTCGATGAGAATGTCCGTACCCATGACGGGGATGTCGAAATGGCCGGGCGTGTAGCGGCCTGCGAACTCGTTGGCCCCGGTGGAGAAGAGGAAGTTGCCCGCCACGGCGCGCAGCTCCGTGCCGTTGGTGTCGCGCCCGTCGTACATGGAGAGCGCCTCGTAGCGCGCGGCCGGGTTCATGCCGAAGCCGACATGGGAGACGGCGTAGGCCTCGCGGTCGCCCCAGGCGGCGAAGCTCCGGCGCAGCATCTCGGCATCGGGGCCGGTGCCCTCGATGGCCGTGACGTAGTCGGACTCGATCGTCAGGCGGATGGGGGCGGCGAGGTAGCGCTTGAAGGTGAGGTTGATGTCGCCGGTGTCCAGCACCAGCGTGCCGTTGACCGTGCCGGCGGCGGGAAAGCTGACAACAATGCCGCCGGGCCAGTGGGCGAGGGTCCCCGGGCGGTCCGTCCAGCCCCAGACACCGACGGTGGCGGCGCCGGCCATATCGACCTCCAGCGCCGTGCCGGCGGCCGAGCGGACGCTCATGCGGTGCGATCCGCGCAGCATCTTCGTGGCCGCGCGGACCTGGGCGGCCAGCGCGTCGTCCGGGCGCATCCGCTCCAGCGCCTCCGGATGCTCGTTGGAGATGGAAAGGATGCGGGCGCCGGCCTTGAGGATCGCGGCGGTTTCCCGCGCGTGCATCAGGCCTTGCACGGTGAGGTCCACGACGAGGCTGCTGGCGGAGAGGGCCCCGACCACGGGGGCCAGGCCCTCGATCGCCTCGCTCGCGCCGGTGGAGCGGATGGGAACGGGGTGCGGGTTGCGGGCGGTCGGCAGGACGATGTGGAAAGGGCGGGCGCCGAGGCGGAGAAGGGCGAGCTCGGCCAGATGGACGTTGAGAGCGCGGGACTGCGTTTCCGAGAGGATCGCGACCACCTCCCCCGGGCGGACCGCGCATTTGGCCAGAACCTCGGCGAAGGCCTCGATCCACTTGTGCTCGATGCGGTCCGCAAACATGCTGCCCCTCCCCTGCTCGCGGCGCATTCGGGCGCGGGTGGCGGCCGGCGTCAAGAAATATGAAAAGAGATGGGTTTCCCGTGGCCTTCACCGAGACCTACCTGCCCTATCTCCTCGCGCGGGCGAGCCATTCGGTGTCCTCCTCCTTCCACGCCGCGCTGAAGGACTGGAACCTGTCGGTGCCGGAATGGCGGGTGCTGGCCTGCCTGGCCGAGGCGGACGGACTGGCCGTGGGGAAGCTCGCGGATATGGTCATGATGAAGCAGCCGAGCATGACCAAGGTGCTGGACCGGATGGAGGGGGAGGGCCTGGTGCGCCGCAAGGGCGCGCGGGAGGACCGGCGGCGGGTGCTGATCCACATCACGCCGGAGGGCCGTGCCCGGGTGAAACCGGTGCTGGCGGCCGCCCGCGCCCATCAGCGGGAGAGGCTGGCGCCCTTCGACGAGGCGGAGCGCGCCATCATCCTGCGGGCACTGCAACTGCTGATCGGGGAGGACTGATCAGTCCCGGACGAGGCCGCCATCCACCACCAGGTTCTGGCCCGTCACCGCACGGCTCCAGGGGGAGGCGAAGAACAGGACGGCATCCGCGAATTCCTCGGGCGTCGTCACGCGGCGCAGCGGTGTGGATTGCGCGATGAGGTCGAAAACCGCCCCGGGCGTCGCGGCGCTCGCGTCCGTGGTGCGGAGAAGGCCACCGGAGAGCATGTTCACCGTGATCCCCTGCGGCCCGAGATCGGCGGCGGCGGTGCGGGTGAGCGAGAGCAGCGCGGCCTTGGCGGCGGTGTAGTCGTGGTAGGGCACCACCGGGTTCTGGAACAGGTTCGTCCCGATGGTGACGATGCGGCCGAAGCCGCGCGCGGCCATGGCGGGGGATGCGGCCTGGATGAGGTTCAGGGCGCCGCGGACGGAAACCTCCATCTGCGCCGCGAAGTCGGCCCAGGAAATGTCCGCGATCTTCGCACGGTCATCGCCGTTGAAGCGGAAGTCCGAAAGGGCGTTGTGCACGACCGTGGTGACGGGCGTGCCGAAACGGATCTCGGCCGTGGAGAGCATGGCCGCCACCGCGCCGGGATCGGTGACATCCGCCTGCATGGCCATGGCGCGGTCCCCGAAGGGTGCCGACACCGCCGCCGCCGCCTCGGCGCTGCGGCGATAGTTCACCACCACCCGCGCGCCTTCCCGGCCAAAGGCGGCCGCGATGGCCGCCCCCAGCCCGCGTCCGGCGCCGGTGACGAGGACGACCTGCTCGTCGATCCTCACATGCCACCGATGTAGTTGGGCCCCCCGCCGCCCTCGGGCGTGCGCCAGTCGATGTTCTGCGTGGGGTCCTTGATGTCGCAGGTTTTGCAGTGGACGCAGTTCTGCGCGTTGATGACGAGGTGCACGGCGGCGTCGCCGGCCTCGGTCGTGGCACCCTGCCCCGTCGCCTCGGCGTCCGGCGTGCCGCGCAGCTCGCGCTCGGCTTCCGGGCCCACGGCCTCGTAGACGGCGGCGGGGCAGTAGCGGCTCTCGGGGCTGCGGAACTGGTCCCAGTTCACGCCCTTCCAGCGCGTCGGCTCGCGCAGCACGAGATGGCTCGGCTGGTTCTCCTCGTGGTTCGTGTTGGACAGGAACACGGAGGAAAGGCGGTCGAAGGTCAGCTTCCCGTCGGGCTTGGGATAGGTGATGCGCTTGCTCTCGGCGGCGGGCTTGAGGGTCTCGTGGTCGGCGTGGTGCACCCAGGTCCAGGGCGCCTTGCCGCGGAACACATAGGTGTCGAGCGCGGCGGCGGCCATGCCGCCCCAGAAGCCGTATTTCGCGAAGCCCGGGCGGATGTTGCGCACGCTGTGCAGCTCGTCCCAGACCCAGGAGTGGCGGATGGCCTCGGGATAGCTCTCCAGCACCGGCGGCGGGCTGCCGCTGGCAAGCGCCGCCGCCACGGCCTCGGCCGCGACCATGCCGCTCTTCATCGCGGTGTGCGTGCCCTTGATCTTCGGCACGTTCAGGAAGCCGGCGGTGTCGCCCACCAGCATGCCGCCGGGGAAGATCAGGCGCGGCACGGACTGGGCGCCGCCCTCGTTCAGCGCGCGGGCGCCATAGGCGATGCGCTTGCCGCCCTCGAGGAAGCCGCGCACGGCGGGGTGGGTCTTGAAGCGCTGGAACTCGTCGAAGGGCGAGAGCCAGGGGTTCTTGTAGTCGAGGCCGACGACGAAGCCGATGGAGACGAGGTTCTCGCCGAGCATGTAGAGCCAGGAGCCGCCATAGGTGTCGCTCTTCAGCGGCCAGCCCGTGGAGTGCCACACCAGGCCCGGCGTGTGCTTCTCCTTCGGGATCTCCCAAAGCTCCTTCATGCCGAGCGCGAAGGTCTGCGGCTGACAGTCCTTCCGCAGGTCGTACATCTCGAACAGGCGCTTGGTGAGCGAGCCGCGGCAGCCCTCGGCGAAGATCGTGTAGGTGGCGCGGAGCTCCATGCCCGGCTGAAAGTCCGGCCCCTCCTCGCCCTCCTTCGTGATGCCCATCACGCCCGCGACGATGCCCTTCACCTGCCCGTCCTCCACCACGAGGTCGGAGGCGGCGAAGCCCGGGTAGATCTCGATTCCCATCGCCTCGGCCTTCGCGCCCAGCCAGCGGCAGACGTTGCCCAGCGAGACGACGTAGTTGCCGTGGTTGTTCATCGCGGGCGGTGTGGGCAGCTTGATGGCGCGCTTCTCGGTCAGCAGCATGAAGCGGTCGTCGCCGGCCGGCGTCATCAGCGCCGGTGGGTCGTCGCGCCAGTCGGGGAACAGCTCGTCCAGCGCGCGCGGCTCCAGCACCGCGCCGGAGAGGGTGTGGGCGCCGATCTCCGAGCCCTTCTCCACGAGGCAAACGGTGGCGTCCGGCGCGGCCTGCTTCAGCCGGATGGCGGCCGCCAGCCCCGCGGGGCCGCCACCGACCACCAGGACGTCGAATTCCATGCTCTCGCGGTCTGACACGGGTGCTCCTCCTGAGATTGCTCCGGATGTAGCGTCGCCCCGGGCCGGCTGTAACCCCATGCCATTGCACGAAGACCCGCCGGGGGGCGATACCTGGGGAATGGAGCTCGACGGGGCCGAGACGGCCGCCTTGCTGGCCGCGCTGGAGTTGCAGATCGCCTGGGGCGCCGACGAGGCGCTGGACGAGGCGCCGCAGGACCGCACCCGGCCGCGGGCGGCGGCGGAACCGCTGGCCCCGCCGTCCGCCCGGCCCGCCGCGGCTCCGCCTCCGGCGGCTTCCACCCCGCCCGCCTCTCCGGGCCTTCCCCTGCCCGCCCTGCGGCCCGCGCCTTCCCTGGCCTTCGCCCCCGCATCGGCCCGGGCCGGGGCGCTGGCTGCCGGCGCCGACAGCATCGGGGCGTTGCGCGAGGCCCTGGCCGCGCTCGACCATCCCCTGCGGGAAACCGCGGGCAACCTGGTTCTGGCCGATGGCGTGCCGGATTCCGGCCTGGTGCTGGTGGGCGAGGCGCCCGGGGCCGACGAGGACCGCCAGGGCCGGCCCTTCGTGGGCGTGTCCGGGCAGTTGCTGGACCGCATGCTGGCCAGCATCGGGGTGGAGCGGGCGCGCAACGCCTATCTCACCAACATCCTGCCCTGGCGGCCACCCGGGAACCGCACCCCCACGGACGCGGAGATGAACATCTTCACGCCCTTCGTCCTGCGGCACCTGGCGCTGGTCCGGCCGCGCCACGTGGTGCTGCTGGGCGGCACGGCCGCCAAGGCGCTGCTGCGGCGGAACGAGGGGATCACCCGCCTTCGTGGGCGCTGGCACGCCCTGGATGTGCCGGGGCTGGGAACGGTGCCGACCCTGGCCACCCTCCACCCTGCCTATCTGCTGCGCCAGCCGGCGGCCAAGCGGGACTCCTGGGCCGACCTGCGGCTGCTGCGGCGCGCGCTGGATGAACCCGCTCCGGCAAGCTGACCGGAACGTGAAGGGCTCGCCCGGGCCAAGCCTTTGATTCCGGGTTGTGCGGGTGCGGCATCACGCGCTCGCGGGTTGCCCCTCCCGGCACAGGCCCCTAACCGTGCCGCCATATGCGAGCTTCCCCCCCCGGGCTCGATCGCCGTCCCCCCCGGCGAAGGCGTGCGGCATGGGCGGTGCTGTTGCTGGCGGTTCTCCTTTGCGGACCCGTCGCGGCCGCCCCGCACCGTGCGCCGGAGAGCCATACACGGCGCGAGCAGGTTCTGCCGCGCGACAACCAGCGTGCCGCGGTTTCGCGGCCAGGACCCGTGCGTTCCGGGCCCTCGCGACCCGTGTCCGTGCGGCCCGCGCCTCCTCGCCCCGCGCGGGGCCAGGCGGGACCGGCGCGGGCCGAAGCGCGCCCGGCGGCGCGCGGCCGGGCGCCGGAAGCGAAGCCCCGGCGCGAGCCGGCGCGCGCGGCGCGGCGCGAACCGGCGCGCGGCATCGCGCGCGCCGTGCGGCCTTCCAGGCCTTTGTCGAAGGCCGCGGAGCTTCGCCCCCATGCGCCGGAGCCGGCTTCCCTCGCCCCATCCCAGCCCCGGGCATCCTTCGGCCGGCTGCAGGAGATGCAGACGCCGCAGGAAATCGCGCTGGCCTTCGAGCGCACGCCGCTGGCCGGCTTCGCGCAACCGGCCACGCCGCCGGGCCTCCCGCAGCCCCTGGCCCCTTCCGACGCGGCGCGGCTGCGGCGGATCTTCGAGCTGCAGGCCCGGGGCGAGATGATCCAGGCGACGCGCGAGGCGGAGCGGCTCGATGACCGGCGGCTCATGGGCCACGTGCAGGCGGACCGCTGGCGGCCCGGCGGGGTGGAGCCGACGGTGGCGGAGCTGCGCGCCTGGCTGGCCGAGCACGCCGACCAGCCCGACGCGCCCCGGCTGCACGCCCTGCTGGTGGCGCGCCTGCCCCAGGGGACTGCCGTGCCGCCCTTGCCCGGGGAAGCCGTGGCCGAGGAGGTGCCAGCCCCCGGCCAGGAGGTCCCGCCGGAGGAGCGCGCCCCGCCCGCCGCCGCCGGCGCGCCGCTGGCGCGCAACCCCGCGCTGGACCGCACGGTGCGGGACATGGCCGCCCGGGGCGATGTGCAGGACGCGCTGCGCTTCATCGCGAACACCCGTGGGATGACCCCGGCCTATGCCGCGGCCCTCCAGACGGATGTGGCCCTGGCGCTCTTCACCGGGGGCAAGGACCAGGACGCCTTCCGCGTCGCGTCGCTCGCCACGCGGGCGCCCCAGGCACCAGCGCAGGCATCCTATCTGGCGGGGCTCTCGGCCTGGGGGCTGGGCCAGTACGAGACGGCGCTGCCCTTCTTCGAGAAGGCGGCGCGCGACGAGGCCGCCCCGGCCGTGCTGCGCGCGGCCGCCGCCTTCTGGACGGCGCGCGCCGCCGTGCGGTCCCGCCGGCCGCAGGGCTATGTGCCCTGGATGCTGCAGGCCGCGCAGGAGCCGCGGACCTTCTACGGGCTGGTGGCGCGCCGCGCGCTGGGCCTGCCGCCCGGCTTCGCCTGGGAAAGCGACGTGGCCGGGGAGGCGGAAAGCGCCGTGCTGGCCGAGACTGCCGGCGGGTGGCGGGCGCTGGCGCTGATCCAGGTCGGGCAGAAGGCGCGGGCGGAGGCAGAGCTGCGCCGGCTGTGGTCGGTGGCCAAGGGCAATCCGGCGCTGGCGCGCGGGATGCTGGCGGCGGCGACGGGCGCGGGGATCACGGAACTGGCGACCATGCTCGCCTCCCAGGCGCAGGCCGCGGACGGGCGCCCGCGCGACTACGCCCGCTTCCCCGTGCCGCGGCTGGAGCCGCAGGGCGGCTGGCGGGCCGATCCGGCGCTGATTTACGGGCTGGCGCGGCAGGAATCCAACTTCGACCCGGATGCCGTCTCGCCCGCCGGGGCGCGCGGGCTGATGCAGGTGATGCCGGCCACCGCCGCCTATGTCACCGGCGACGCGGCGCTGCGGGATGGCGGCAACCGGCGGCTGCACGATCCCGGCTACAGCCTGGAGCTGGGGCAGCGCTACCTGCTTCAGCTTTCCGGGCAGGAGAACGTGCAGGGGGACCTGATCCGGCTGCTGGCGGCCTACAATGCCGGGCCGGGCAATCTTTCCCGCTGGATGCCCGCCAACGGGCATCGCGAAGACCCATTCCTGTTCATCGAGAGCATCCCGTTCAACGAGACGCGGGCCTATGTGCAGCGCGTGCTGGCCTATTCCTGGATCTATGCCAGCCGGCTCGGCCTGCCCTCGCCGAGCCTGGACGCGCTGGCGGCGGGCAGCGCCCCGCGCTTCCTGGGCGTCGATGAGCTGGCGCGCATGGTGGCGCGCAGCCGGGCGGGCCGCTAGCGCGCCGCCCTACCCCGCCGCGCTCCGGCGCAGCGGGGCCGGCGTCACCTCGTTGTGGACCTCGGCCAGCTGGGCGAGCAACCGCATGAAGGTGAGGCGGTCCGCGTTGGAGAGGGGGGCGAGGATGCGCTCCTGCACGCGGCGGACCGCCGGCTCCACCCGGCGCAGCAGGGCCTCGCCGGCCGGGGTGATCCGGAGGCGCTTGGCGCGGCGGTCCCCTCCGGCATGGGCACGCTCGATCCAGCCCTTCGCCTCCAGCCGCTCCAGCACCCCGCCGAGCGTCGAGCGGTCGAAGGCGATCAGGGCGGACAGGCGGGTGGCGTCCACCTCCGGGTTCTCCCGGATGGCGTAGAGGGCGCTGAACTGCACGGAGGTGAGGTCATGCGCGCCGACCTCTTCGGCGAAGAGGGCGCCGGAGATCTGCTGGGCACGCCGGATCAGGTGCCCGGGCATCGCGTAAAGATCGTGCATCGGGTGCGGGTTCCGTGTTCGTCCTTGGGGGTGGATGCGCTTCAGCCTCCGGCAGGGCCGGTTCGATTGACGGCATGCTGAAAGAACGCATACTGCCTTTCAACGAAAATGGGCAGGGCACCTGGTGTTCTCCCCCGGGGATGGAGGCCGCGCTTGAAGCAGGACCTGTACGGCATGCTCGGCGATCTGGTGATCGCCAACCGGATCCTCGCGCATGAGGGCGTGCTGGACGATTTCGGGCATGTGGCCGTGCGCCATCCCGACCGCGCGGACCGCTTCTTCGTGTCCCGCTCCCGCTCCCCCGAGATCGTCACGCGCGACGACCTGCTGGAGTTCACGCTAGACGGGGTGCCGGTGGACCCGAAGGGGCTGCGGCCGTATCTCGAGAGCGTGCTGCACGCGCGGATCTTCGCGGCCCGGCCGGACGTGCAGGCGACGGTCCACCACCATTCCCCGGCGGTGCTGCCCTACACCGTGATCGACGACGTGCCGCTGCGCCCGGTGTTCCACATGGCATCCGTGCTGGGCGGGCCGGTGCCCGTGTGGGACAGCCGGGACGAGTTCGGCGACACCAACATGCTGATCGACGACGTGCCCAAGGCCGACAGCCTGGCGCGCGCGCTGGGCGGCGGCACCTCCGTGCTGTTGCGCAACCATGGCGCCACCTGCGCCGCGCATTCCCTGCCGGCCGTGGTCTTCGTGTCCGTCCGCATGAAGGACAACGCGGAGCTTCAGTCCCGCGCCATGGCCATGGGCAAGCCCCGTTACCTCACCGAGGGCGAGACGCGCATGACGGCGGAGATGCTGATGGGGGAGCGTCCGCTCGACCGGGCCTGGTCCTACTGGCGCGCCCGCGCCGGTTATGGCGGTATCTGAGAAGGAGAGTGGGCATGAGCATCCACCGACGCCATCTCGGGGCCGCCGCCCTGCTGCTCGGGCTTCCCGCCGCGGCGCGGGCCCAGCGCCGGCCGGTCCGCCTCGTGGTCCCGGCCGCGCCGGGCGGGGCGATCGACGTGATCGGGCGCATCTACGCGGCCCGGCTGAACGACGTGCTCGGCGCCACCTGGGTGGTGGAGAACCGCTCGGGCGCCAACAACACTCTGGGCGCGGCCGAGGTGGCGCGCTCGGCGCCCGACGGGCTGACCTTTCTGGTCAATGCCGACATCCAGTTGATGGCGAAGCGCGTGATGCGCAGCGTGCCCTATGACCCCGTGGCGGACTTCACGCCGATCTCGCGCCTGGCGACCGCACCCATGGTGCTGGTGGGCCATCCGCGCAACACACCGGAGGGCGGGGCCGCCGCGCTGGTATCGGCCATGAAGGCGGCACCCGACCGCTTCGCCTTCGCCAATTCAGGCCTGGGTTCCATGGGACACCTCGCCACCGAGGGCTTCAAGCGCGAGGTGGGGCTGGACAGCCTGGTGGTCACCTATCGCGGCACGGCGCCGGCGCTGACGGACGTGATCTCGGGCAACACGGCGCTGATGGTGGCGCCGCTGGGCTCGGCCCTGCCGCAGATCGAGGAAGGCCGGCTGCGCGCCTTCGCCATCATGGGGCCGCGCCGCGCCGCCCGCGCGCCAAACATCCCGACCATCGCGGAGCAGGGCATGCCCTCGCTGGACTTCACGCTGTGGTACGCGCTCTGGGCGCCCAAGGGGCTGGCGGATGCCGAGGCGGACCGGGTGAGCGCGGCCGTGCAGGCGATCTCGCGCGAGCCGGAGACGCGCGCCAAGATCGCCGAGCAGGGCGCGGAGCCCGTGACGGAGGACCGCGCCACCTTCGCCCGCTTCATCGCCACCGAGGACGTGCGCAGCGGGCAGATGGCGCAGGTGGCCCGGATCGAGCCGGAGTAGCCCCTCCGGCCCGCACGCCGTCAGGCGTTGCCGCAGGCAGCGGCACTTCAAACGTTGCCGCGGTCCTCGCGCCAGAGGTGCAGGGCCTCCTGGATCGGGCGGTCGGAGAAGGAGAACAGCACGCTGTCCTCCGCCGGCTCGTGCCGCACGCTCTTCCAGGAGGGTACGACGAAGACGTCGCGCTTGCCCCATTCCACCACGAAATCGTCGCCGATGATGGAGCGGCCGCGGCCCTCCATGGGCACGAAGACGGTGGCGTCGGTGGAGCGGTAGGCGGCGGTGGCGAAATCCTTGGGCAGGAGCTGGATGAAGGTGCCCATGGTCGCCATGGCGTGGTTGCCGGTGATCGGGTTGGCGTAGCGCATCTTCAGCCCGTGGCAGGGATCCCAGGCCTCGGCGCGGCGCATGCGCTCCAGCGCCTCCCGCGTGCGGGCATAGGGATAGTTGAACACGGGGGAGCTGCCGCCGCTGGCCTTGTGGTCCACCGGAAGCAGGTTGGCGCCGAAGCGGGCGTCGCTGTCGCCCAGCGGCCGTGTGACGGGCTGCTCGTCCTGGCCGAGATGCTCGGCGAAGGAGGCGTCGAGAAGCTGCACCACCGGGATGTCCAGCCCGTCCAGCCAGAAGATCGGGCGGTCGCTGTCGTTGCCGTGGTCGTGCCAGGCCATGGGGGGCGTGATGATGAAGTCGCCCTCCTCCATGATCGTGCGCTCGCCGTTCACGGCGGTGTAGGCGCCGCTGCCCTCCAGCACGAAGCGCAGCGCGGTCTGGGTGTGGCGGTGGGCGGGCGCGACCTCGCCGGGCAGGACGAGCTGCACGCCGGAATAAAGCGAGGTGGTGATGCGGGACTGGCCGCGCAGCCCCGGGTTCTCCAGCACCAGCACGCGGCGCTCGGCCTCCTTGGCGGTGATGAGGCTGCCGGCCTCCATCATGGCCGCGCGGATCTCGTCGAAGCGCCAGCTGGCCGGGCGGCAGGCGCTGCGGGGTTCGGGGGTGACGAGCTCGGCGAGCGAGAGCCAGAGCGGCGTCATGTTCCGCTGGCCGATGCGGCCATAGAATTCCTGGCGCTTCGCCTCCACGGCCGCATCCTGCGTGCCGGGCGCGGCATTCAAGTTCGTGTCCATGGTCGCCTCCCTGTTTGCCGTTTGACCGTACACGGACAATCCGTGTAGGGTCAATTATTCCCTGCCGGTTCCCCTGGGCCCTGCGGAATGTGCACCGCATCCGTGCCGCCCAGCCCAGGGCCTGCCAATCAACAAGACCATGCACCCGGAGGACCAAGGATGACCACTCGCCCCGAAAAGCCGATCCTCATCGCGGGTGGCGGCATCGGCGGCCTGGCCGCGGCGCTGGGCCTCGCCCGCGCCGGCTTCACGGTGACGGTGCTGGAACGGGCGGCGGTGCTGGGGGAGATCGGCGCGGGCATCCAGCTCGGCCCCAACGCCTTCCAGGCCTTCGACCACCTCGGCATCGGCGACGCCGCGCGGGCCATGGCGGTCTATGTGGACCAGCTTCGCCTGATGGACGCGCTGACGGCGGAGGACATCGCCGTGATCGACGTCACCGAGCCTTTCCGCAAGCGCTTCGGCAACCCCTATGCCGTGGTGCACCGCGGCGACCTGCACGGGGTGTTCCTGCGCGCCTGCGAGGCCAGCCCACGGATCACGCTGCGCACCGGCTGCGCCGTGATGGACTACCGACAGGAGGGCACGGGGGTCACGGCCCTCCTGCAATCGGGCGAGGCGGTGGAGGGTTCCGTGCTGATCGGGGCGGACGGGCTGTGGTCGCGCATCCGCGCCCGCGTGGCGGGCGACGGGCCGCCGCGCGTGACCGGGCACACCACCTACCGCTCCGTCATCCCCACGGAGCAGATGCCCGAGAACCTGCGCTGGAACGCGGCGACGCTCTGGGCCGGGCCGAAGTGCCACATCGTCCACTACCCGCTGTCCGGCTGGAAGCAGTTCAACCTCGTCGTCACCTACCACAACGACGCGCCGGAGCCGGTGGCCGGGCAGCCCGTGGAGGAAGAGGAGGTGATGCGCGGCTTCCAGCACGTCCATCCCCTGGCGCAGAGCATCATCCGGCACGGGCGCGACTGGAAGCTCTGGGTGCTGTGCGACCGCGACCCCACGGAGAGCTGGGTGGACGGGCGCGTGGCCCTGCTGGGCGATGCCGCGCATCCCACGCTGCAATACCTGGCACAGGGCGCCTGCATGGCCATGGAGGACGGCGTCTGCCTGGCGCAGGAGATGGCGGCGCACCCGGGCGCGGCGGAGACGGCGCTGGAGAACTACCGGCGGCGGCGGGTGCTGCGCACCGCGCGGGTGCAGCTGCAGTCCCGCGCGGTGGGGGACCACATCTACCACCCGGCCGGGGCCCATGCGGCTCTGCGCAACAGCGTCATGGGCGCCAAGACCCGGGAGCAGTGGTACGACGCGATCGACTGGCTCTACGGCCAGACGGGCCTGGGCGACGTGCCGGCGGGCGCACGGGTGGCGGCGGAGGTCTGACGGAACTTTTCCCGGGATGGCCCTTGGGAGAGGAACAAAGAGTTCTTCCCCTCCCCATCGGCTTTTTCTCTGCCACGGGAATTTTCCGCGGTGGGGGCGCCTCGGGTCGGTGACCCGAGGCGAGGGCTGGGAGCAGGGAACACCCGCAACAGACGGATGGGCATCCAGGGGCCTCATGCCCGGGGCGTGAAAGGCCCGGAGAGGACGGCGCCCTTTCCGGGGCCGCAGCGGCTGACGCTCAGCATGCGAGCCCCCGCCTCACCCGAAGGCGCCGCACTCGAGCGACACCACCGCGCTGGCCTCGCGCACCATGGCGAACAGCTCGCGCAACGGCTCCATCAGCTCCGCGTGCTCGCGCCCATAGCCGCCATAGCGGGGCGCAGGAGGCTCGCCATAGTCCAGGGCGGCGCTGGGCGGCTCGTGCGCGGGAAAGACCTGGTCCAGCAGCGTCGCCGCCTCCTCCACGTCCAGCCGCAGCAGCCGCCGCAGCAGGCTCTCGCGCGTGACGCCGTGGCGGGGCGAGAATTCCGGCATGTTCACCGCGCGCATCCAGATGCGGTGCACCAGCATCAGCCGCAGCGCGTGCACGGCAAAGAGCCGGTCGGACATGTGGGGAGCATCGCCCTCGGCGGGCCAGGCACCACGGAGAGCGGTGTCGTCGGCCAACAGGCGGCGGAACACGCGGCGGACGGGATCGCCCAGTCCCTGCTCCTCCAGCGCCGTGGCGACGGCTGAGAGGGAAGCGGCATTGGCGGGGCTGCGCGCATTGGCCGCGCGGTCCAGCCACATGCCGGGGTCGAGCGTGGTGACGTAGCCGCGCAGGATATCGGGGTCCGAAAGCGAAAGGCCCGCGCGGGCGAAGGCCATGGCGCCGGCGAAGCGGGGCGACTTGCGGAGCAGCTCGGAGAAGCCCTCCGGCTCCCGCGAGGCGCCGGCGCCCAGGCCGTGGGTGAGGTTGGCCAGGAAGCCGAGTTGCTGCAGCACGGCGTTGTTCGGTATGGCGCGCAGTTCGCGGGCGTGGCGGATGGTGGCGGGGCCGCCCGTGTCGCTCTGCCGCGCGGCGGGGCGCGATCCCGTGCGGTCGAGCAGGGCCGGGCCGAAGCCGCCGAGCAGGCCGGCGTAGCCGGGATCGTCCACCAGCACCGCCATGGCGCTGCGCATGCCCGCGAAAAGGTCGGCGGCAAAGCCGGCCTCGATGTAGACGGGGTCCTTGATCTCCCCTGGCACCTCGCCCGGCGGCGGGGCGAAGGCGTGCTCGGCGATGCGGGCGATGGCGGCATGGGCCAGGGCGGGGGTGCCGAACAGCGCGTAGCCGTCGCCGCCCTGGAAGCTGGTCTCGATGCGCGTCGGGATGCGGGCGGCGGCGAAGGCGGCGCGGACGGCCGGCGGGTCCAGGTAGTCCAGGCGGGCGGCTAGGCCGTCCGGATGGCCGCCGCGGCCCAGGCCCTCGCCGTGCGTCTCGAAGAGAACCACCTCCAGCTCCCCCATGCCGTGGCGGGCGAGGAGGTCGGCGACGCGAAGCTTCAGCCGCTCGATCAGGTGGCTGGCGGCGGGCTGGCCGACATAGCGGCCGGAATCCGAGTAGCCGAACTGGAGGCACAGGCGCCCGATCCCGCGCAGATAGGCCCGCCAGTGCGGGGAGCGCAGCGCTTCCTCGATCACGCGCTCGCCCCGGCGCTCCAGCGCTTCCGCAGTTTCGAAGAGGGGGCTGATCTCGACATGGCGCTCCACCCCGCAGAGGCGGGCGAGGAGGAGGGCGGCGAGGAGGGTGAAGCCGCTCTCGGTTTCGGCGACAAGGAAGCGGACGGGCTTGGAGGCGTCCACGTGCTTGGCGATCTGCGCCACCGTCATCATCAGCCGCATGGCGCTGGCCGATTCCGCCAGCAGGCCCCCGGTGTCCACCGGCTCGGGCTTCGCCTCGTCGAGCGCCGCGTTGATGGCGCCGAACAGGGCGCGGCGGCGGGCGGCATCGTCCGGGGCGCCGCCGAGGGCGGGCACGCGCAGCCGGGCGGCGTTGTGGAGCTGGGCGGCGTTCAGGCGGGTGTGGGTCTGGGCGAGGGACAGGCCGTGGGCCACCAGCCCCGCGCGGGCGACGCAGAGGGCGAGGCGGGCCTGATCGTCCGGCGCCTGGGCGATGGCCGCGCCGAACAGCTCCAGCAGGGGCTCGGGCGTGGTGAGGGCGTCCTCGCGGCGCCCAACCA
>Ga0210040_10004161_pt1 | contig 19044 bp, 17 predicted proteins | sample CryGeyCG12114_NA_FD_185462 | JGI IMG/M metagenome (GOLD analysis project Ga0210040, IMG submission 185462) | Groundwater microbial communities from aquifer - Crystal Geyser CG19_WC_8/21/14_NA (SPAdes) (version 2) | ecosystem: Environmental > Aquatic > Deep subsurface > Groundwater | place: USA...
TTTCCTCGTTCCATCGCTGTCGAATGCAAGTCTTCTCCATACTCAAATGAGGCGTCATTGCGTTGGGATCCGCGAAGGCCCTTTCCATTGCTCGCCACTCATACTGACCATCCGCATTGAAGAACATTCCATGTAGATAGAGTTCCTGCAGGGACTGGGGCAGTATGCTTCGGGCATCGAAGTCGGTCTCGAGTTCCTGGTGGTCCTCTTCACGGTGAAACCCCTGGCCCAGCGGCTCGTCCACGTCTGAATTTTCGATAACCGGCCGTACCATGCGCCACGGGCAGTTGAGACTCTTGAGCTTTTGGAGGCCTCGAAGGGAAACGCTTGGCAAAGCAGGCTCGTCCTGAAGTACAATTAATCTAGACATACGGTCCACGTGGACGGCGTCTTACCTCTACATCCTCCTCCTCTTGGTCGAGTACAAGCTCCTCGAGCGAGTGACCCACATGCTTCGCAAGGGCCTGGATTAGTTTCCTTGGTTCGTACTGCGAGTATGACACCGAGGCATCACCACCGCGATATGTAAGCTTCTGGAGGTTCTTGATACCCGCGAGTATGACTTCCAAGCCCTCAACTTCAAACTGACTGCGCGCAAAGAAGAGCTCTGAGACGTTAGAGCATGGCTCAGCGCCTGTCCGTAGGTAACAGTCTCGCACCGCCTGGGTAGGGCTACCTCCCATTGCATATGCCGCAAATGTCCTCAGAGAAGGGATGCTAAGAAAGGCGCATGCCCAGTCGGGAGTGATACACCCTTCCGTATTACCGTAAGCGACTGCAGCGGTTTTGAGATGTTGTAGGGGCAGTTTTGGGGCCATTGCAGGATCCTTGTATCCACCGGCAATCCGGTGCATCATAAGCTCCAAGCAATCGCTGGTGTCGTCGACCCCTGTAAGCCTGATCGTGTTGAGATATGGCAGATGGTGTAGCAGGATCGCAACAATGGCGTCCTCGATTCCAAAATCGATACGATCTTCGATCGTGCAAATTAGATTGTTCGGTCTGCTCAAGTATGGTTGAAAGGATCCTCTTGCAAGAGTGTGGTCCGATTCAAGGGTCGGATACAGTTTTGTCAACTTTCGTGCCGCCGCCTTGAACATTTCCTTCTCTTGATCAGATGGCGCCAGTCCTGCGTGAGGGGGCGGTGGAAATAGGCTCATCTCAGGGTTCCAACTGTATTGCCGAGATCCAGGCAGATTCAATTCTCTCACATACCATCCTTTACGCGGATCTTCCAGTACCTCCTTCAGGGTCTCCCATAAGAGTGTTCCCGCGTCTGTGGTGTCGACAATCTGCCATTCAGACAACAGGCGTCCGTGCTCGACGAGAACGGATTTGCATAGCGTAGAATGGCTTTTACAAGTAAGAGCCAAGTTGAGAGTCGAATCTGGGTCCATACACTCGACAATGTTGAGAACGAGCTCTGCGGGCAGTGCGGAAAAAGCCATGGCTGGTAGGTAGCAGGTGGAAGTGAAGGCAGGCCGGCGCAAAGAAACACTATTATTCGAATTAAGACATTCTCCACTAGAGCCTTACGGGCTTAGTGCAAGGCTGCAATATGCAGTGCGAGCCGTGTATTGAGCTCGAAACACAATCGCGCCGTCTTTCCCTAGCCGACTGGTGCTGGGGCCTGGTGGTGGTTGCCTTGACCCCGCCAAAATTGGATCCACATATCACCGACAGCTGATGTTGGCATCTCGAAGCTCATCAGGGTCCTTTCAAGCTACAAACGTCAATCGAAACAAGACATTTGTACAATGGTCTTAGGACACAGCGATGTACCGAGAAAAGTTGAAAGTTACGTCAATGTTTCGCAATTTGTCGCCCATCCCAACATATCGAAGGTTTCTCCATGTTCATCAGTGTTGCAGATGAATAATGTCTATGAAAGAAAAGATATTACCCGGAGCACAAGCAGATATAGCCTGCCTGGCTATCGAGGGGCGCCAACTGGACCACATCCACCTCATCCCGAGAACCCGACTACCTGAAAGTTCCAGTTACACAGCGCTCCAACACTTTTGACCTCGATTGGCGCGTAGCCGCCCGCCACGAGAGTGCTCCCATCCCACACCTCCAACTGCACCTTTCCTGTGGTCAAGCCCGTGAACTTGAAGCTATTGTAACCGGGTACGAGCTTCGTTTTGTTCAGCTCTTTCGTACCCACATTGACAACAGCGACGAGGTTCGTCTTATCCTTGGGTACGAGTACAACGCCGGAAACCGCGTCTTCGGCGATAGACAGGATGCTTGGAGACTTCTCGACCACCGTGTCTGCGTTACAAGTTGCAGCGACGGTGAGCGTGTGGTGCCAGAACGCTCCCTGTACGGATTTGCCGGTTGCAGGCGCCATGTTTGCGGTCGTGGTGTCACCACGCTTCCACGCTTGAATGAAGGCAGGAAGGATCTGCCAGTAGCCCGTGTGGTTGTAGTCGTTCGTCAAATCCTTGGTTCTCTGGTTCAAGGGCTCTGGCCAGATATTGCCCATGTAGTGACCCTCGCCAGCGTCATTCCAGCTTTGGAGCTGTATGATGTCGGGTTGCAAGTCCAAGGCTTGACCGAAGCGGTACTCGAGGTTGTCTTCGCCGCGGCGGTACCAGTTGTTGCTTGAATCGAGGGCTTTGAATTGAACGGGGGAGATGCCCATCATGAAGAGTCGGTCGGTATTGTGTGCGGCGGTTTGGAAGGTCTTGTCGCTAATCGCGGAAACCGTGACTTTGCCGGCTGTGTTTGATTGCCATGAGTTCCAGTTGAAGACTCCGTCGAGGCTGTCGCGACTATCGAAGAATAAGGTGCTGGGAGTCGCTTCGTAGAAGCCGGGCACGACGAGCACGTCCCCAACCTTCTGTTTGAATGCGGCCCACTGGCTGTCAGGGACAGTCTCGCCTCCGAAGGTAGACACTAGAGGCTTGTTCTTGTTGGTCTTTGGGTCCTTGAACTTGAAGTACGATGATCTAGTACTGTACTTCAAGAAGTAGTCTGCGTATTGGTTTGGGTTTCCAGAGAGGCCGCCAGCGGCGTGGTCGAAAGAGAAGAACAGGTTGAATCCTCCAAGATCATCGGCATTATCGAACATGAAGTCGACGGTGTCGTTCGACCAAGTCTTGAACTGATCTGCAACTCATCAGTTCGCGCTTGGGTGACTGGGTTGAACTGCCCTCATACCATAATTCAGTGCGAAGCCGTCCAAGCCTAGAGCCTTTGCATCGATGATGTCCTGGCGGACATGGGCCTTGGTGACACCACCCACCATATAGTGGGCAACACTGAGAGCATGTCAGTAAAGGCGAGCGAATTGGCGTTGACCCACGTACATCGGTTTGGTAATTGCCTGGCGAGCAATAGCCCGACAAGACCCAAGGCCAGCCACAAGGCTGACTACAATGGCAGAAGTAAAGTGCATGTCAAAAATGAATGTATAGAAGTGAACGTGTTAATGAATGTACGACCCAGCGAAGTGGTTGAAGAGTGGTAGATGGCGGTCCTCAAGAAATATATGACCTGAAGTAGGATTGCGTACGGCTTCTCGAAACGCTAGGTCGAGTAAGGCGAGCGACTACGCAGCCTGCGATAGCCTCGACATCTGCACTGACAGATGTGATAATTTACGCACAAGGCTGGTGCGCAGGGATGCAACCGGTATCATTGTAGACCCCACAGTCCTTACATCGCTTCCGGTCAAGACTTTCGGTGTCCACGTGTATTAGATAGTAAGATTGGGGTCTTCCAGAGGCTTGCATTCGCAGAGGACTGGCCCGATGCGTCTTTGTGCAGATTCGATAAGTATGGTGCGATACGGTGATGTTCCCCCCGGTGATACCGTTTTTGAAACAACTGCAATTAGCCTGCCGCGCATCTCCGGAACGCCACGCGTAAGTCAAGAGCCGGCCTGACATGCCTTACAGCGGATCACCAGATGTGTTGTTGTCCGACCGCGGATCATCGGCGCATTAATGCTTGACTGCGATTCAGAATAGCAGATGATAAAATGGCGTGTTCTGCGACAGTTTAGGAGGTGTGGGTAACCCTAGGGTTACGCATCGCCCCCTCCAATGCCTCTGTCAACGCATCCAATGGCAAATATTGATGTATTGATGTCTAAAGCGTGCTTCTGAACAGCAAAAGGGTATCTCGCTAGTTACATGGTTACTGCAATGCCTGATACTGTATGCAACGGCTTTCTACAACGCGTCAATCGTGAACTGCCAACGAGCCACTATGCATGCTTGCGCCAACTCCGTTTCGAAGCATGAAGTAGGTGCCACACTTAGAAGAGTGGGCCATACTCGCAAGTCCTGTTATGAGACCATGAAGCTGCCGCTTCTGATTTAAAGTTCTAAAGATACTGAATCGTGGAATGGAGCACTTCCTTTCCGTCCGAATCTCTTCATGGTTATGCCATAGGGCGGGCATGTAAGCTGCCGATCAGGTCGTTGTACTCCCTCGATTGATAAAAAGGTGGTCTATGGATGTGGATACCAGCATTCAATCAACTGGCGGGCGGGAGGCGAGGACTCCCATTTGTTCGGCGAGTTGTGGATGTGCTATCGCGTGTGACCTCCCTTAGTGCCGCAGCGTAGTCGGCCTCAGCAATCATGTCGTCCGATTCTTGTGCGTCCATGTTGTCAAAGAAGTGGCGCTGGTGTTTCTTCTGCACGGGGTGTGCGTTCTCCGTCGCCCTCATAGGTCTGTCCTCCAATGCGCTGGGCACGATGTCTTCTGGAGCGAGCCCGGCGTTCGAATCGCGGAAGTAGCCATGGTCCGGCGAGATGACCGAGTCCTTTTGCGCTCGATGCGCCCTCTTCGGCTTGAATGGAAAGTTGCTGGAGTGGATATAATCTCCATCTGGACTGCGTGCCTGCTGAAGCGCATTTGCCTCTCTTTCCATCTCTTCCCATGTGGCTACCAAATTGCCATCGTTGCGACTTCGGTTGTCGCTCATGTCGCCGGAGAAGCTGCCCAGGCGGCTGATCTTGAAAGCCCTCAAACGATCCAAGGCCATCTTGAAGTCATCCAATACCACAGCATCCGTCAAGCACTTAAAAACAAACGCAAGCTTCCAGAAGGGGTTAATGCCTGTCGTGCCAGCAAGATTGATAGCGTTGGTGACGGTCAGTATGTCGAGCACGATAAAGATGATGCTCAGGACCATGGAAAGCAACATGATACCGAAGCGTGGCGAGATGCGGACAATCTCTTTCACGGTCATCTCGTACTGAGTCTTGATTACCCAGAAGAGATAGACTGTGGTGAAGATCCACCAAGGGTCCCGACACAGCGCCTCATAAGGTCGTGTCTTGAGGAAGATCTTGTTGACTCCGTGGAAGAAAGCAAAGTTGGCGTAGATTTCCAGGATCCAGTAAGGCTGCACAAGGATGACGGTTCCAATGAAGAAATAGCTGGCAGGTTTGGAGAGGAATGGTTTGATCTTCATCCATGAAATGACGTTGTGGAGAGACCATGAGGCGTTGAGAAATATTGCTGCGACCGACAGCCACCAGGCGTGGATGGGAGATCTGAAGAACAGCCAAAAGCCTTGCCACAGGCCGAGTATGAGTTCAAGCAGAATCAACTGGTCGTATGTTAATATAGCTCAACCGATATTTCTAGATGGACGGTCACCTTGTGCAACAGGACGCCACGCCTCATGTTGGCGAGCGTGATAAACGAGAGGATCACCAACGATCCGACGAGCAAGCCTTGGGCCCATGCCTCCAGAACGAGCTCCTCCGGGCGCGCAGGCTTCGGGCGCACTTCACCGCGCGCCATGATGCTGGGGACGGGACTCATGAGGATGGCAGATTTTTCGAGGATGCGGGTGCGGCGTGCCGAGGAAGCGCGGAGGGTGATGTCACCTGGAGAAAAGCGCAGTATCCACACTCAACACTCTTACCATGGCAGGCGGAGAGACAAGAGGAAGGCACGACCTGCGAAGTACGGGGGCAGGACACGAAGGAGTACGAAGGCGAACGGGCGACTGGGCGTTCTCGTGTCCTCCGCCATCTTCTCCGCATGTCGCCATGACAGATGTGGACAGTGGTCGCGCTCCTCGAGGAACGAACCACAGGCTGCGCCAGTGGCGGCACGTTGCCTGAGCAGGGGATAGTGGGAGTAGGAACGAGGCGTGGCGCTCCAATTGTCGGACGAGGTGGTGCGGGTACGCTGGAAGTCTGACCGGCATCTTGGAGGCGTTGACAAAGCAGCGGCCAGGCCTGCCAGTCGGCACGCGATGCGCCGGCCCGAGCTGACGTCGCGGCCATGTGTCGCAGCACCCATAGGTGCATCTGCGTCCGTGAGGACAGTTCAGCTTTGGAGGCATGCGTGCGAGGAGCTGGCGCTGGCACTGAGTTGGGCGGTACCAAACACGGTCTGACAATCGCACGGAACGTCGTGTGCCTGACGGGTGGGTGTGAATGGTGCAGGGATGCGGCCATTGGCTCGACGTCGGGCCTGGGAGCTGCATGGCAGATGAGCGAGGCGGCTCCAAACGGCACGGCACAGCCACCTGCCTGGAACCTGGGGCATGCGGGCGCCGACAAACGGGAACTCGACTCTTCGCTACCGCATGTGTAGGCAGGCGTAGATGTCGGTGTAGTGACTTGAATGAACGACTCGGTGCATTTGCTTGTCTCGGAACTAAGTAGCGTGCTTGTGGACACGTTGTGTCTCGCACGTCGGCTGTGTACCTCGATACTTCTTCAAGTACGCCTTGGCTGAGGGATGTCATCGCTCACCATGAGTGAAACGACCCTGGAGGCGCTTCAGTGACATGGCTTCTGTTGCATTGTCAAGTTCAAGACACTAGTCATGCCTATCGCGTGTGCAGGCAAATAAGGAGTTGCTAGACTGTGGCGAGCAATAGTCTGGGCAGCCTCCATCAGCTTACACGAATACCTACATGTACTCCAGGACGCACTTTGATGGTCTGACATTTATGTTACCTCTGCAGGGCATCTCGCAGCATCGAGATGAGTGTAGTTGACTCATGCTGTGTCGAGGGAGAAGGCAGCACTCATTAGCGCGTTCTAGCGCGATTGCCCCGCTGAAGTCATCAACGCCCCGCCAAACATCTGTATGTCAACTCGCTGGAGCTCGAGAAGCGTCAAAATTCTTCAACTACACCTTTGTTCACCATGTTCAAGAAGAAGCCAAATGTATGCAATTGCCATATAAGCAAGCTATAGTGAAAACTCGAGGCTAAGTAGTTCAGATCAAGCCGCTCTCGCCGTTAAAGTCGAGCGACCGCCGCCGCACTGCAGACCAAATCATTGCAGACTTTGGTATCGAGGTCCCTATAGATGCCGATGCAGACCCGGAGGATAAGGTAGCGTCCACAGCAGGCCTCACCGCGCTGAGGAAGTCGCTTCTCCCCGAGAATGCGCTATCGGCGCGCTTCACAACCACAGCAGGGCCGGACCTCAAGCAAGTGTCTGGCACAGTATACGTGGGCAGCCATGAGGGCACAGGCGGCGAGCAGCGCATACTCTGGGTCAAGGCGTTCGACAAGATGTATCCTACAGTGTACACACTATGGCATAACCCACGGATAGTGCCTCTCCTGTATACGCCACTTGTTGTCGTAGAGAAGATGCAGGCCGGGGCAGACCTTATGACCCCAGGTCTGCAACGGGGCCCTCCATTTCCCAAGAGAGCGATCAAGGGCGCCGTTGTGGCCGTTGCCAGCCTCGAGGCGCCCACCGTCCCAATGGCCGTCGGCACATGCGAGATCGACGTGAGTTCGCTAGGGAAGGTGCAGGGGATGAAGGGCCAGGCTGTCTCAACATTCCATTGGGCTGGCGACGAGCTGTGGTCCTGGAGCTCGACAAGCAAGCCAGGCACCGAGCCCCCGGACATTCTTCCAGGCTGGGACGATGTGCTCGACGAAGATGCCAGTCTTGCGGAGCGAACGGCAGCGGTGGACTTGGACGACCAAGAAGGCGGCGTCACACTCGATGCCAATCCCACCGAGCGCTCCAAGGCAGAAACGGCGCAGGGAATCGAGGGGGAAGATGCTCCGTCGAACCACGACTTCGTAGATGTGGTGGATGACAAGGAGCTGACTACGAAGGGTACGTTGGCTGATAATGCTTCGAATCTAGACAGGCTAACACCATCTAGAAATCGACGATGCCTTCAAGAACGCCTTCCTCTACGGAGTACGGCACCATATGGACCACAACAAGGACCAGCCCAGCTACGGCCTCGATTTTCCCCTGTCGCAGTCACACGTCATGTCGCAGCTCGTTCAACCCTTCCTTCCCACGTATACGCCCGTCCGGACCGCTTCGTTGCAGATCAAGAAGTCGAGTTGGAAGAATATCAGAAAGTTCATCAGGCACCTGGACAAGCAGCAGATTGTCAGGTGCAAAGACCGAGACGGGCACGAGGTCGTCATCCTAGACATCGACTTCAAGGACAGGCAGATCGAGGCGTTCGTGCCATACCGACTGCCCAAGAAGGATGCACCAGCCGCAGCGAGTGCGAACGGCAAACCAGCTGCACCGCTGGCTGCCGAGTCGTCGGTAGGACAGAAGCTGAAGCTTGTATCTCTACTACGGCCGAAGGAGAAGCTGGCTCCTATCCTCCACGCCTCCAAGGCAGACCCGCGAGGTCTCTACACGCCCGCAGAGCTCAAGCAGCTCCTTGTTGCATACGTCGAGGCAGAGAACCTCATCGATTCGAAGAACAGGCGCCTTGTCAAGGTCAACCCTCAGATCGCAGACGCCCTCTTAGGCTCGTCAGCAGCAGACAACGCTGCGCTGTCATCGGGCACAATGGCACGAGACGCACTCGCCGAGCGCATGGTGGCCGCTTCTTCACCCTTTCACGCTATTCTTCGCAACGACGCCGATGTTGCCGACACGAAGCCGAAAGCTGGCGCGCCCCCGAAGATACAGATTACTTTGGAGACGCGCAGCGGCAACAAGACGGTATCGAAAGTGCATGGCCTCGAGCCGTACCACATCTCGCCACAGCCACTTGCTGACGAGCTGAGGAAGACATGTGCAGGCAGTACCAGCGTCGATAAGCTGCAAGGCTCCAGCCCGAAGAATCCGGTCATGGAAGTAATGGTTCAGGGGCCGCAGAAGGATGCCATCATCAAGGCGCTCGAGAAGCGTGGCGTGCACCGCAACTGGGTCGAGGTTGTGGACAAGACGAAGAAGAAGAAATGAGGGGAGATGGTTTGTGATGCGACCTTATGATACCCACCTTACTTTTGACTTGAACATTTGGTCCTAGATTAGTCTCGATGACAATCGAATTGAATTAGCGCGTCTTCGGAATCCGAGCCTCGGCACCGCGATAAGAATTGCGACAGGCTGGAGAAGCATGACAAGACCTCTTTCACACTTCCTCGTGTGTGTCAAACTATTTCTTTCCTTATTTTCCTTCCTTTGCATTGTCGCTCTTTTCTTGCATATAGACTGCCCGACGTAATATGCCCGCAATGGCACAGGCCCTCAGCATCGTGGTCGCCGGCGCTTCCATAGCAGCCCTCGCATCGCAGCCCACCTGGCGAGAAAGCGTCGTAGCCACACTGGTACGATGGACAGGCTACGGTGCGCCAGGCGGCCTGTGGAGGATAGTCGCGATTCTTTTGGCGCTCGCCAATCTCAAAAACTTACCGTTCGTATGGCATGTACGCTTTTGCATAGGGTCCCAGACCATGCCAGATGCTGACTATCCTCGCAGCTGCGCGTCCTACGCGCAGTCGGCTATCACGTCTATCTTCAGCCCACGCCCATACCCCCACACGCGCTCTTCCAGCCCATCGTGACGTCCTCGCGCACCCCGCTCCTCGAGACAGACTACAACCTGCACAAGTCCAACAGCACCTACTTCAGCGACATGGACGTTTCGCGCTCGCATCTCTTCACCGCCATCATCCGCAACGCAATCAAGAAGAACAACGCCGTGAACAAGGCGAAGAAAGCTGTCGGAACAGGCGCGGTGGGGGCAGAGGACGGCAAGGGTGGACGACACATTGTTGCGCTGGGCGGGATAAGCTGTCTTTTCAAGAAGGAGATATTGCCGTATACCAAATATGAAATGTGGACGCGTATACTGTGCTGGGACAGGAAGTGGTTCTACCTCATTACACACTTCGTCAAGCCGGGTGTTGGCAAGCCAGCGGGCTGGACGCTGCAGCCGTGGCGCAAGCCCAAGGTCACTGCAGGGCAGAATGTTGATAAGGAGAAGCTGATGGGTGCAGTGTATGCGACCGCGATAGCAAAGTACGTCATCAAGAAAGGGAGGCTTACCATCGCGCCCGAGCAAGTGCTCAGGGACGCGGATATGGTGCCTGTGAAGCCAGATGGTTGGGTGTATCATGGCGAGACCGAGAGTAATGGCCATGCGAATGGCCATGTTTTGCCAGAGAAGGTGGAAGCGGAGGGTTGGAATTGGGACGTCATTGAGAAAGAGCGGCTCAGGGGTTTGGCGGTTGCGCAGAAGTTTGCGGAGATGGATGGCATGCATGGCTACTTTGATGGTGGGAAGGACGGGGCGTTGGGCGAGTTTGCTGATCTCTTTTGATCGGGTAGAGTGCATGCACAAGAGGTTGTGGATTTGGATATACCCTAGATTACTGCCGTGAAAATTGAACGTAGAGGCGCGAGGTGCGTCTCAGTTGCGTCACGATCGAGCCGTGGCTTTACGCAAGAGATGGGAGCAATGTGCTTGTGCACAAAGTGTTGTGCTGTTCCGTTCCTCGTACGGGAGCCTGTCTAACCTCAAGGCATTGTTGGTGATGAAGCATAAACGAAGTGAAACCAATTGCATGCTATAAAACGACTAACACAAGAAAACGCCCGCCGTCATCTCCATATCAGCCTCAAAGGTCGACTCGGGCGTCCCTCTTTCCCTATTCCTGCGCCCCCAGCTCCTGCTCCATCTGGTCGAGCTCCGTCTGCGTGGTGAAGACTCTGAAAACCTCGACCTTGACGCACGAAGGATTCTTCGGATTGCCCGCGCCGGTCTTCCAGCTCAACGTTACGTATTCGTAGTTGAATCTGGTCAGACACATGTGCCCTGGAAGATCAGCAGCCATAACACCCATAGGGTAGCCTGAATAGACTCACAGTTGTATAGCTTGACGCCGTTCTCCCACCTATGCATGCTTCCGTTGGTGTCGAAGTTGACAGCGCTAGCGTACTGCTCGCCGGATGGTGAGAAGGTCGGGTTAAGAAGGTCGTCGTCGCTGCGCACGGGCGAGAACTTCATGATCAGATCCGTGGTAAAGCCGACACCGCGGAGCGTGTACGTGAGGAGCCCATGGATGACGTTGGCGTTAGGCGGGGACGGCGACTCGACCTTGTGGTTGTAGAGCGTGTACGTCTGGACGGGGTCGGAGAGGCGCTCGGTCGTCAGGCAGAGGCCCTTGGTCGCGGCGCCTTGGTGGCATGCCCCGAGGACGGTGCTGGGATGTGTTAGTAGAGTTGAGGATGAGGCAGTAAGTGGACACGCACCCATGGATTGTTGTGTTGCCGCCACGGAGGACCAGACGGAAGGGCTTGGACGTCACGTCGAAGGCGGCTTGAGCTGCAGTTGCGGCAAGGGCTGCGAGCGCGAGGGTAGTGTACTTCATCCTGAGAATTGATCTAGTACTGGCTGCTTGACTTGACGATACTTCTGCTTGTTGATGGTGCTGATGAAGTTGTAGGAAGAAGTGTGTCCGGCCCTAGAAGAGATGGTCCTCTTTATGGGTCAAGCGAGTACACTTCGCACGGGCAGACAAATCGGTGAGGAAGTGACAGCTGAGTACTGGTAGGTACGATACCTAGGCACGACCTTCTACTCAGACCACAAGAAACCACTGTCCCGCTCTTGTGGCAGTATCGCTACCGCTCTCGACCATTGGACCATAGGCAAAAAGTGGGTTCACTTTGTGTTCGTTTGTTGTTGTGTATAGTCCAAGAGCTGACAGGAAAGTATGTCACATGGAGCGGCTCTCCATTGCTGGATCACGCTTGCTACATGATGCACGTCTGTCACTCCTAAAGGGGACGCGGCAGGCTTCGGGTTGCCTGGTGCTTGTGCAAGTCCTTGTCAGGACTTTTGTTACCTCTAACTAGAGATTGTGGCAGGCACCCACATTGGATCATGTACACAACTGTACGACTCTAGATGTGACTCTGTCAACTGTTAGCAACATACCATACCAGGGAGAGATGCCTTTGAAGGAGTTACTCACGGAGCATCGTCTAACCGCACGAGATGTACGTTTGCTAAACCGGGGGTTGAGGGACGTACCGCAGCAGCGCAAGACATCTTGTCAGCCCTGCTAGCAACGATACCCGGAACGCCGCAATTGTGGACACTAAGCGATACAGTGGCGAGTCACGTCACTCTTAGTACACTGGTGGAACGATAGAAGTTACGTCTCATAAACGATCATTTTCGGTGTTGTATGAACCCTCGATAATAAATCGGTGATGACGCAGGAACAATTGAGGATGCTCGGATGACGGTTGCCGAGCCGCTAGTGCGTCTGTGCCCGTTGATGTCTCGGTGCAAAGCATGCAACTTCAGAGCCATGAGGTAGACGCCATCACTTCAGCTTCGAGAAGATCATGTGGCGCTGCTGCCATATTCGTTAGGAGGCCTACTCATGACAGTGTTCACTTAGCATACGGATCGGCCTAGGGTCCCTTCAATCGGGAGTTCGAGCGCGGTAACCCCTTATGTATCTAGCTGACCTTCACGGGATTCAATTTCCATGGAACTACATGATGCGGGGAACGCGAGCTCAATACCCTACTTGCCACTCGAATAAACACTCTTCCCCAGTTTTCCCGATAGATGACGTCACTTGTACCCGCAGTACTTCCAATGGAGCTGCTCAATTGACGTCGTGTAGAGAGGCTTGCGAGATATACATATTCAACCTCCTTCTTCCTGTTCATTGAAAGACAGCACTCCCATCGCATAGTCTCTCAAATTTCGGCATGGCACCCAAGATCTTCATGTAAGGCCGCATCCACCTGTTTTGTATCGATGTGTCAGCTAATTGCTCAGTACCGGCGCGACTGGCTACATTGGAGGTGACACGCTTTACGCACTGTATAACAAACATTCAGACTATGAGATCGCAGCGCTCGTACGAACAGGTAAAGGTTTCAAGTCCGACAACCCCGGCAGAAAACTGACAATCACGTCTAGAGGAGAAAGCAAAGCCTGTCAACGAAGCATTTCCCAACGTTCGCATCGTTATCGGTGGTTTGGACGACTCCAAAGTGCTGGAGGAAGAAGCCGCCAAGGCAGATGTAGTCATCCGTACTACACCAATCCTAACCACTACGATGACACGTGGCTAAGCCTATTCGCAGACACGGCCGATGCCTCTGATCACGAAGGCGCAGCAAAAGCCATAGCCAAAGGCCTGGCCTCAAGACATTCCAAGGAAAAGCCCGGTTTCTGGCTCCACACCGGCGGAGCTGGCATTTTGTGCTGGGAAACTATGCGCGACGACAACAAGCTGGGCGAGTGGTCTGAGAGAGAGTACAATGACTGGACGGCCGTTCAGGATTTGACTGGTCTGCCCAAAGATGCATTTCACAAGAATGTGGATGATGTCGTATTGTCTTCCGGCTCCGACAGCGTGAAGACGGCCATCTTGTGCCCGCCTACGATCTATGGTATGTGTATATTTGATGCTTTGTCTTGCGATTCACATAGCTAACGTGGTTCAGGACGAGGAAGAGGCCCCGCAAATACTCGAAGCCGACAAGCCTATGAGCTAGCTCACTTCATTCTCGACTCACAATATGTGCCCATTATAGGCCAGGGCAAAGCGCGTTGGAACAACGTGCACGTCTCGGACCTCGCGCAGGTCTTCGTCTTGCTAACAGAAGCCTCTGTTAACAATAACACTGACGCCGAGCTCTGGAACGAGAAAGGCTATTACCTCGTCGAGAACGGCGAGCATCTCTGGTCGGACCTGGCCCGAATCATGGGCAAGAGGGCGCAGGACTTGGGTCTTGTTGAGAAGAAGTTAGAAGAGAGTAGCCTGGGAAAGGACAAGGCGGTCGAACAAGCGGGCTTTGAGGCAGTCAGTTGGGGTTTCAACAGTCGCGGGAAGGCGGAACGGGCGAAGAAAGTTGTTGGATGGGAGCCCAAGGCACCAAGCATTGAGGACTGTGTTGATGAGATATTGAAGGACGAGAAGAGTAGGTTGGAGAAGAAGTAGATGTTGGTCAGGGTCTTATGACGCTCAAAACCTTGACATGAAGAAATTATCCGAGCGGTCTCCAAACCATGGGACGCGGATGAGCATCGCACGCCATGTTGCCCTTTCTGATTTGCATATAAAAGAATCTTTTGGTGCCCGAACAACAGCAACAAAATCGGGAGGTTTATCCGACGCGGGAGATAAAGAGGATTCATCGACTTCGCGAAGTGCGAAGTGTATCAAGCATCGCTTTCATCCAACATACCCAAGATTTGCGCCCGAAACCCAAGAATGTACCTGCCCGTTCGCAAGCTTCACGTACATCTCACAGTCGCCAAAGCCTCATATCAACTCCCCCTGATACATTCTCCTTCCTTCGCGCTTAAGCATACTCACCATGTCCCAAGTCGCGCAAACTGACCATAGTCCTGATTACACCCGGACACTCCAGCCAGAGCTGAAGCGCACCATATGTGCTTTGGTAAGTACTCCAGCCAACGTCTCCAATCAGTAAAATATACTCGGCATACTAATAGATATGCAGATACCACTGACTGATCTCAAAAAGATCCGTCTCGTCAACAGGACATGGGGCAATACCGCTGCGTCCATCCAGTTCTACACCTTCGAATCCGACCTCGCCGAGACCGATATGTGCAATCTCCAGTACCTCCTAACCTCACCTTTCAGGGGGTTTCTCGACAATATTCGCGTCCTCAAGATCACTAAGGCGGGGGACAGCGCTAACGCCCGTGAAGAGCAGTCACACAATGTGCTTTGGCTAGCAACAACTGCCTGTCGCGATTGCGCTTCGATTCATATATCGATAAAAGTACGCTGCGGGTATTCCTACAGATGACAAAGCTGCTTCAAGTCCTCGGTCTAGCATGTGGTACTGGTGGAGAGCCATGCGGCCCGCCAGTACTCGAAGGTAGCCTCGATGTCTTAAGAGAGCTCGTTATATTCACGCAAAACCATCACGCAGAGGGCTTCAATGCATGGATACCTCACATGCGCTCACTAGTCACACTCATCATGTCCGTCTGGGACAAGACCGGCCGCGTACCGTTTCGCGGCTGGCAAGTCCCAGACGGCGTCGCGGCACTGCGTCTACGTAACCTGTTCCTGCATAGATTACAGTTCCCGAAGGAACCTGAAACGATTGCCGGCATGCTGAATCTACGCGTGCTGGAGCATCTTATTCTCCGAGGGTGCCGTAACTCTGCGCCACTGCTGCATCTCATGGCCCAGAGCTTCAAGAGCGATCCGGAGGCGCCTAAGTTACGCATATCTGAGAGCAGCAGCGAGAGTGCCGGAACATTCGTATCAGGCTCAGTATGTCCTGGATGGAGTCGCGCCTACGTCGTTGAGCGCGATCACCATTGATGTCGGGCACGGGCGGCTTCCGCATATTTCGTGTATCACGCGTCATAGGCCATGCTTGCGGTACCTACGCATTACGTTCCAGGAGGTCCCGAAGAGTGAGAGAATGTACTCATTGCAGGAGCTGGAGGAGCTGGTGTATGCTTGTCCGAAGCTCGAGGTACCAGGGCTGAGTTTGGTTAATATTGACTTCGCAGGGTGGCAATTGCTGAAGCCGCTGGATGTCTCGCTGGACGATACTGCAAAGGATGAGGAACAGCAACTCGCTGAAGCACTGGTGATTCTGTTCCCTAGGTTAACTTGCAAGAGCTGTGTGGATATAGCTAACACTGTATCTAGACACTCATGGCCCGCCTGCCCAGACTCCGTACGCTCCGCCTTACTCACGCGCCCTTCCTGCACTCCATCCGCCTCGGCATTCGAGAACGCCAATAGCGGCACCAACAAGTCGCTACCAACATCTACTTGCAGGTTGCTGTCGTCGGCGAGTTGCCATTGTCGCTCACGCTAATTGGAGTTGCTGGACGCGTACTAAGAATGTCCGAGTGTAGATAATCCTGGGAAGAAGAGCGCACGCGGTGGCGGTGGGATATACTGTTTGAACAATTCAATTATCAAAGATAGAAATGAAATCGGCCATAGGGATGAAAGCAAGAATAGATAAGTAAGTACACATAGATGCGACCACCAGGCTCCATCGCCTCGCCCGATGATGCACCACGCTTTTTCTTCACCCGGGAATCTCTCAGAATCGCCATGACCATAAGCCCATGCAATTACATACCCACCATGTGCCGATTGAGCACAATAGACTCCCCGTCATTGTTGATGGAGGTCGATGGCCGTCGCAAGCTTGGTCCTCAGCCTGTAGCAGGCCCGCGGACCCGGATCGAGTACCTAGGTAAGGCCGCAAGTAACCAACTTTTCCCAGTAAATCGCAAAATTGGAAGACAAAAAGCACACCAAACATGGAACTCGTGAAGGGACTTTTGGTGACCCCGCATAAGGACCGGATAGGTTTTTCTTGGGGCTCCCGCCAAGGTCTCAAAGGCAGAGAACCTTGAGGTAGAGGTCGAACTCGCCACATTGGAGCTGCTACTGGCACCAGTCACTCAGAGTTTTGGCGTCCGCTTAAACAACGGAAGCCGATGCTTTTCCAAGCCATCGCCGTTGTCGAAACCAATAGACGGGTGACCGTAGTCGTTCTGCAACAGCCTCCGATGCTTGCGCTCGACGTAGACGCCCTTCTGCTGTGCAAACTCCGCGATCCGACCGTGGATGGCTGCGCCGTGTAGTTCCTTGGGAGAGCTCTTCGCTAGGATGTGCGTGTAGATGTCATTGAGCAGCGCGACTTCTTGATGCTGCTTGCAAAACTGATAGCCGTAGTCGCGCTTCAAGACGGGCGCAGGCTCCGTGTAGCGATCGATCCGGAGGTAGTGCTTCAGACGCCAGACGCTGGAGAGCTTCTCGGTCGGGGTTCGTAGGAAGTGCTCCAGTTGCGGGAAGAGCTGACGAAAGTGGCCGTACTCTTTGATGTCGAAGAGCCGGACGAGGGTGTGGGTTTCAAGGGCTTGTAGCATCTCGCGGAAGATGGCCGTTGGCGTCTTCGCTTCGCGGAGGATGGCGGCGTACAAGCCGCCCAACTGGCGTTCCTCCTCTTCGCTCTGAGTCGTTACAAAGCCAAAGCTGTACCACGCATCACACCAAGTGGGAAGGAGTTGACGACGAAGAACGGTATCTGCCAGCTGCACTGTTTCTTGCTTAGACTTTGGCTGGAACTGTGCCAAACTGAGAGCCTTATCTTCTGCGGCGAGGTACGGGCGAACAGTAGCCAATGTATCGCTTTCCCCTGCCGCTGTCGAGGGAGCTTGGCCCGGCTCGGATTGCTGTTTCAGAGGTGCCTCTTCTTGTGGGCTTTGTGGTCGTGGCTGTGGTGAAAGCGGAGGTGTTCTGGACTTCTTGCCGGCTACGTTCTCGCGAGGTGTAGGGAGGGTTGTTGTGTTGTTGTTTGGGTTCGGCTGAGACCGGGCGGTACCTCTTGATGCGGTCGCTCTTGACGTGGTCGCTCTTGACGCGGTCGCTCTTGACGCGGTCGCTGGAGATTTGGTGGTGACAGTGGTATTGGCGGTGATGGGGGTGGAGGTACGAGTTGCAGGCCGCTGGCTTACAGGCTTAGGCAGAGCTGTAGCGGTACTTGGGCTGTCCTTGGCCGGAGGGATCGCGAATCGTACCCTTCTCGGCGAAGGCGCAGTAGGCCCTAGGTGGAAGTTGAGGCTAGCGAAAGCTTGAGAGACCATGGCGGCGTCGACAAAAGTGCCATGGGCTCGCTTCGGAAGACCGAGCGTACAGATGAGCTTGTACAACTCATTGGCAAGTCGGGTTTTCCGGAGCAGATACTTGAGCCGATCGTGAAGGGGAAATATGGTGTCAGTAATTTCCCAAGCGAAGAGGATCAACGCGTTGAGCTGCGCCATGGATTGGTCGTAGCTGAAGGCCATCTGGTGGAGCGTGATGAGCTTATCTCCTAAAACATTGTCGACGCTGGAACCCTCCGCATCAAATGAGTCAAGGCCAAAGGACCTTGTCAAGAACTCGGCGAACGCCTCTTCATCCTTTTCGAAAGCACGCTTGATACTCTCAATGATGTGGTCCATGTTTTGGTAAGAGTATAGGAGGATAGCATCCCACAGATCGTCCTTGGCCTCCTCAACTCGCGGACCTGAAGTCATGAGCAATGTTTAAGATACGTAAACGATGAACATACCACTATCCTGGGTCGATATGGTGGTTAGGGACATCTGTATACTTCCGAGCAACAATCGTAATTCGTCATCGTGCTCAACGAGAGAATTCCCCGAGCCCGATTTACGGACCATGCAGACGTGGATCGCATTACGACTTTCATACTCGTCTAGCAGTGCCGTCGTACCGGTCATTTCGGACAGACGGCTCAGAAAGCGGTCTGGTACCCTCGGCGACGTGTTCATACCGATCGTCGGAATTGTGTTAGTCATATGGTCGAAGAGGTCGTGGTGGTAGAGAGTGATCGGGGAGGATCTTGTGGCAGAAACGGTTCGACCTAACATTATGTCTCTTGTCGATACGATTCTGTGAACGTCGTGTAGATGAGCGAACTGCGAAGACAAAGGGTATGGCGGATTTCGATCTTGAGCAGCCTGTTGCTCGGAGGCTTTGTGGCTCTCAGACGGCGTTATGCCTCTTGCCTAGACCTATCAAAGTAATCAGCGTCTTCCATGTCAAGTAGCAGAGACGCGTGGTACTACTCACTAGGCTGTCTTGCGACACCGCTACTCGAGGTCGCAGTAAGTGAGATCCACTGATCTGTTACTTCTTCGCTAAAGAGCGGGTCCACTCTTTGTGTGTGTCAAGGCACAGCTTCTGTGCTTGTGTCAGGGAAGGTCTCTCGCTTCTTGTGTCAGCTCTCTTCACGTGCATGAGCTCATGTAAAGGCAAACGTACTCGAGTGGAAG
>Ga0210040_10004162_pt1 | contig 19040 bp, 11 predicted proteins | sample CryGeyCG12114_NA_FD_185462 | JGI IMG/M metagenome (GOLD analysis project Ga0210040, IMG submission 185462) | Groundwater microbial communities from aquifer - Crystal Geyser CG19_WC_8/21/14_NA (SPAdes) (version 2) | ecosystem: Environmental > Aquatic > Deep subsurface > Groundwater | place: USA...
CCGACCGCGACCTGCACCCCGGCGATGGCCTGCGCGGCGTTCCAGTAGCCGGCGAAGTCGTCCGGGCTCACCTGCAGGTGCACCTGGGTCGACGTGCACGCCGCCTCCGGCATGATCGTGTCGGTCACGATGTGCAGCCGCTCGACGCCGTCGATGACGATCTCGATGTCCTCGCCCCGGCTCTCGAGGATCTGGCGGTCGAGCAGGGAGTAGCGCGGGTTCTCGCTGGCGGCCGCGGCCGTCACGTGCTCGGGGCGCAGGGTCGGCAGGATCCCGATCATCACCGTGCTCGCCCCGGCCTGCTCGGCCCTGGGGTCGGCGGCGTTCAGCGAGGCCCGCACCGACTGCTCGAAGGAGGAGAAGCCGAAGTCGGCGAGCTGGCGCGGGGCGACGTTGATCTCGATGTTGAAGCGGCCGAGCTCGGTCTGGAACTCCGGGTCGGCGATCGCCTCGAGCACCTCGGCGTTGCGCAGCGCCGGCTCGAACTCGGCGTCGACCAGGTTGAGCTCGATCTCCAGGCCGGCCATCGGCCGCTCGAAGTCGAAGCGCGACTCGGTGAGCATCCGCGCGAGCGCGTCGAGCCCGCGGCGCACCTTCTGCCGGTGCTGCTTGCGGTCCTCGCGCGTGAACTGCCTGGCGTCCACCTCGGCTCCCATGGGGCACATCCTGGCCCATGGGAGACCGCTGCTGCGCCACGGGACCGGCGGCACGCCAGCCGTCCTCCTCCCGGCTGAGAAGTCGGTCTGGGTTTGCTCCGCCCGCTCCGTCGTCCGGACGCCCCGACTAGGGTCGTGGCTCATGAGTGACGACACGGCCGACCCACGGCAGCCACCGATGGCGCCGCGTCGCCCCCTCGTCCGCGAGCACCACGGCGACGTCGTCGTCGACCCCTACGAGTGGTTGCGCGACAAGACCGACCCCGAGGTCATCACCTACCTGGAGGCGGAGAACGCCTACACGGCCTCCCTCACCGAGCACCTCGAGCCGCTGGTCGAGACCCTGTTCACCGAGCTGAAGGACCGGACGCAGGAGACGGACCTGTCGGTCCCCGTCTTCGTCCGCCACCACGCCGAGGACGGCGATGGTCCGGCGTACTGGTACTACACCCGGACCGAGGAGGGCGCGGAGTACGCGCGCTTCTGCCGGGCCCCCGCGACCGACCGCTCGGCGCCACCCTCGCTGGCGGACGAGATCGAGGGCGAGGCCGTCTACCTCGACGCGAACGTCGAGGCCACCGGGCACGAGTTCTTCGACCTGGGCGCCCTCGCGGTGTCGCCCGGCGGGCACCTGCTGGCCTACTCGACCGACGTCACCGGCGCCGAGCGCTACACCCTCCGCATCCGTGACCTGCGCAGCGGCGAGGACCTGCCCGACACCATCGTCGACGTCAGCCAGGGCGCCTGCTGGGCCGGCGAGACGCACGTCTTCTACACCCGCTGCGACGAGGCCTGGCGCCCGTACGTCGTGCTGCGCCACCGCCTCGACACGCCCGCGACCGACGACGTCGAGGTGCTCACCGAGCCCGACGAGCGGTTCTGGCTGGGCGTCGACACCAGCCGCGACGAGCGCTGGCTCGTCTTCGGCGCCGAGAGCAAGCTGACCTCCGAGCACCGGCTGCTGGCGACGGACGACCCCGAGGGCACCCCGCGCGTGGTGGCTCCGCGCCGCCAGGGCGTCGAGTACTCCGTCGAGCCGGCGGGCGACCGGCTGCTCGTGGTGCACAACGACCAGGCCGAGGACTTCGCCCTGGCTCAGGCGCCGCTGGGCGCCAGCAGCCACACCCAGTGGGTGCCCGTCCTGCCCCCGCAGCCCGGCGTCCGGCTGCTCGGCGTGGACGCGTACGCCTCCCACGTCGTCGTCACGCTGCGCCGCGACGGGCTCAGCGGGCTGCACGTGCTGCCGCGCGACAGCACCGGCGATCTCGGCACCGGCGCGGACATCGCCTTCGAGGAGCCGCTCTTCACCGTCGGGTCCCCCGGCGCCCCGGAGTACGACACCGCGAGCATCCGGGTGGACTACGCCTCGCTGCTCACTCCTCGATCCGTCTACGACTACGACCTCGCGACCGGCGAGCGGACGCTGCTGAAGCGGACCGCCGTCCTGCCGTCGGCCACGCAGGGCCCGTACGACCCCAGCCGCTACGTCCAGGAACGCACCTGGGCGACCGCGCCCGACGGCGCCCTCGTGCCGATGTCGGTCGTGCGCCGGGCGGACGTGCCGCTCGACGGGTCCGCACCGGCGCTGCTGTACGGCTACGGGTCGTACGAGATCTCGATCGACCCGACCTTCTCGGTGTCGCGGCTGTCGCTGCTCGACCGCGGCGTGGTGTTCGCCATCGCGCACGTCCGCGGGGGCGGCGAGCTCGGCCGAGCCTGGTACGACCACGGCAAGGTCCTCACGAAGTGGAACACCTTCTCCGACTTCGCCGCGTGCGCCGACCACCTCGTCGCCCAGGGCTACACGAGCCCGGAGCGGCTCGCGGCCCGCGGGGGCAGCGCCGGCGGGCTGCTGATGGGCGTCGTCGCCAACGCCTGGCCGGAGAAGTTCCAGGCGATCCACGCCCAGGTGCCGTTCGTGGACGCGCTCACCACGATCCTCGACCCGGACCTGCCGCTCACCGTGACGGAGTGGGAGGAGTGGGGCGACCCGCTGCACGACCCCGACGTCTACGCCTACATGAAGTCGTACACGCCCTACGAGAACGTCGCCGCCCATGACTACCCGTCGGTCCTGGCCACGACGAGCCTCAACGACACCCGGGTCTTCTACGTGGAGCCCGCGAAGTGGGTCGCTGCGCTCCGGGCCACCGCGGGAGCGGTGACGCGACGTCCCGTGCTGCTCAAGACCGAGATGGTGGCGGGGCACGGCGGGGTCAGCGGCCGCTACGCCAGCTGGCGCGAGGTGGCGTTCGACAACGCGTGGGTGCTGGACCAGATCGCGGGTTGAGGCCGGGGCAGGGCCTCCGACGGGCGTAATATCGGTCTTTCCTGCATCCCAGCGGCGCGTCGCAGGAGAAATTCTTTCCTAGGCGCCTTGACAAGAACCCGGCTCAGGGTTTCTTCAGGGCTGACCAGGAATCCTTCGGCCCTTCTCGCACGTTGAGTGGAGCGAAGGCAACGAAAAAGGAGGCCCCCGTGGCCATTTCTGCACGCAGCAGAGTCTCCGACGGCATCGATGGCAAGGATGCGGTCGGCCTATATCTCGAAGGCATCGCCAAGACCCCGCTCCTCACGGCAGAGGAGGAGGTCATGCTCGCCCGCCAGATCGAGCTCGGCCTCTACGCCGAGCACATCGCCTCCGGCGACCTGACCTCGGCCGACCGCGGCAAGCACGCGAAGCGGCCGAGCAAGGACGAGCTGGAGATCATCATCGCCGAGGGCCAGGCGGCCATGCAGCGTTTCGTCACCGCCAACCTGCGCCTCGTCGTCTCGGTCGCCCGCAAGTACGGGCGCTCGCAGATGCCGCTGCTCGACCTCGTGCAGGAGGGCAACACGGGACTCATCCGTGCGGTCGAGAAGTTCGACTACACCAAGGGCTTCAAGTTCTCCACGTACGGCACGTGGTGGGTCCGGCAGTCGATCAGCCGCGGCATCGCCCAGCAGGGCCGCATCGTCCGGCTCCCGGTGCACGTCGCCGAGCAGGTCAACCAGGTCGGCGCGGTGCGCCGGACCCTGGAGCGCCGCTTCGGTCGTGACCCCGAGATCGCCGAGATCGCCGCGGAGATGGACCTGGAGCCCGAGCGCGTCCTGGACCTGATCCGTTACGGCCGCGACCACGTCAGCCTCGACGCTCCCGTCGAAGAGGGCGGCGACACCGCGCTCGGCGACCTGATCGCGCGCGAGCCCATGCCCGGCCCGGACGAGGTCTTCCTCGACGCCGAGGAGCACGCCCGCCTCGAGGAGATGCTCTCCAGCCTCGACGAGCGTTCCGCGGACGTCGTGCGGCGTCGCTATGGTCTGGTCGACGGTCGGCAGGCTAAACTCGCCGACATCGGTGCCCTGTGGGGCATCACTGCCGAACGAGTCCGTCAGATCGAGCGGCACGCCATTGCCAAGCTGCGAGGAAAGTCAGTGCTGGCCGCGTAGCCCCAACGCCACAGCACGCAAGACGACCCATCCCGTAGCTCTCCCCGAGGCGACCCGGACCCCCCTCCGGGTCGCCTCGGTTCTTTCTCGCCCGCGCTCGGTCGGGGCCCTACCCGTCGGGCCTTCCTCCTCGCTCGTCAGCGGTTGTCGCTGCCGCTACCGCGGTCTGGGCAGCTGCTTCCCTCGTCGTCCAGGCTCGACGACGGGCCCCTCCCTCCCTGACGCTCGTGAGAGCCGGTGCGCGTCGGGTGCGATGCGCGTCAGGGGCCGCACCTTCGGTACAGCCGCCTGGCTTCTTACCAGCCGCACAGGTCACGACCTGTGCGGCTGATTGCGTCTTGTGCGGCTGCCTCAGAGCGAGGCGACGAGGGCGGCCAGGGGCGGTGGGGCCTGTCCCGGGGACAGCGCCGCCACCAGGAGTCGCGCGTAGCGGACCTTGTGGCCGCTCCGGCCCGCGAAGAGGCGGCGGAGCTGGTCCGACAACGGCCGGTCACGCTGGGCGGGCTGACGCTGCAGCAGCCGGAACGAGGCCAGCTCGCCCGCCGCGGCGACGACGTCGAGGACGGCGTCGGTCCCGAGGCAGCGGACGAGCTCGTCCTCCAGGTCCGCGTCGCAGACCTGGAACCGGACCCCCGACCCGGCTCCCGCCCGCTCGAGCACCCTGGCCACGTACGCCGACTCGGCCTGGTCGCACAGCCCGAGCAGGCGGTGGTCGGCGCCGGTGGGTCCGTAACGCTCCAGGAAGTGGCCGATGCCGGTCGCGCCGCCCATGGCGACGACCGCCACGTGCTCGGCCTCGAGGTCGAGCCCGTCCCGACGTGCGAGCGCCTCGACCGCCACCTGGTCGCTCTCGCCCTCGACCAGGACCGTCGTCTCTCGCACCTGGAGGCTCTCCTGGGCCTGGGTCAGGCTCTGCGGTCGCGCATCGGGCGGATCAGCCCCTCCTGCGCGACGGTGGCGACGAGCCGCCCGTCCTGGAACAGCCGCCCCGTCGCCAGGCCGAGGGCGCCCGAGGCCGACGGCGAGACCTGGTCGTAGAGCAGCCAGCGGTCCGCCCGGAACGGCCGGTGGAACCACATGGCGTGGTCGAGCGACGCGGCCTGGACGGTGTAGCCGACGACCACCCCGTGCGGGACGGCGCTCACCCCGATGAGCGTCAGGTCGCTGGTGTACGCGAGCGCCGCCTGGTGCAGCACCGGGTCGTCGGGCAGCTCGCCGGCGACGCGGACCCAGACGCGGGCGCGGGCCGGGTGCGCCGGGTCCTGGATGACTCCGCCCGGGCGCGAGTCCCCGACGTAGCGGACGTCGATGGCGCCCCACTCGCGCTGCCAGCCCGAGGCCGACCGGCCGGTCAGCTCGGCCAGCACCGCGGTCAGCCGGGGCGACCCCTCCGGGTCGGGCGCCTCGGGTGCCGGGTCGGCGTGCTCGTAGCCCTCCTCGTGGGTGTGGAACGACGCCGACAGGTAGAACATCACCTGACCGCCCTGGCGCGCGACCACCCGGCGCGAGGAGAACGAACCGCCGTCGCGCACCGGCTCGACGTCGTAGACGATCGGCAGGTCAGGGCGTCCGGCGACCAGGAAGTAGCCGTGCAGCGAGTGCACCGTCCGCTCCGCCTGCACCGTGCGTGAAGCGGCCATCAACGCCTGGCCGAGGACCTGGCCCCCGAACACGCGCTGCAGCGCCGTCCGGGGCTGACGCGCGCGGTAGAGCCCGACCTCGATCTCCTCGAGGTCGAGCAGCGCGGTCAGCTCATCCACCGATTCGGGCACGGCCCGAGCCTAGGCACCCCCGGCGATCCGACGGACGGCCCACTCCCCGCGGCGGGAGGAGGAGGGTGCGCTACTCCTCGTCCTTCTTCTCGCGCTCGGCGAGGAAGCGCTCGAACTCGGCCGCGATGTCGTCCGCGCTCGGCACGCCCTGCTGCTCGGCCTGGAGCACGTCGTACTGCTGCTCGAGCGTGGCCACGAGGTCTTGGACCTCCTGCGAGGTCTGCATCTCCGACGCGATGTCCTCGAGGTTGCTCGCCGATGCCTTTTCCAGCGGCTCCAGGGGGACGGCGAGCCCGGTCGCGGCGTTGATCGACCGGGTCAGCGACAGCGCCGCCTCCGGGAAGGTGGCCTGCGCCAGGTAGTGCGGCACGTGCACGGCGAACCCCATCGCGCGCCGGTCGGCCTGGCCGAGCCGCAGCTCGAGCAGCCCCACGAAGCTGGCCGGGACCTCGACACGGTCGATCCAGCTGCGGTAGCCCGTGACCAGGTCGGCGTCGGTGGCGTGCGCGGTCAGCGTGATCGGTCGGGTGTGCGGGACGGCCATCGGGATGCCGTGCGCGGAGATGGTCAGCCGCACACCGAGCTGCTCGATGAGGCCCATCACGGCCGCGGCGAAGCGTTCCCACTGCACGTCCGGCTCGGGCCCGCTCAGCAGCAGGAAGACCTCACCCTGCTCGTCGACCACGCGGTAGAGGCGCAGGTGCAGGTCGGCGTACGACTTCCACTGGTTGGTGTCGAAGATCATCGCGGGGCGACGGCTGCGGTAGTCGTGCAGCTGGTCGTGGTCGAAGGTGGCCACGACCTGGTGGTCGAGGTGCTCGAGCACGTGGCTGGTGAGCTGTCGCCCGGCGCCACCGGCGTCGACGAACCCGTCGAGCTGGTGGATGAGCACGGGGTGCGCGTTCGCCAGCGTGGCCACGACCGCCTCGTCCAACGTGTAGAGCAGGCGTGGATCGAGCATGCGACCAATCTACTCGCGGGCTCGGGAGGCGGGTCGGTGTCCGAGCGCTCAGAGGGTGGCGCGAGCCGATCCGACGGCGCTCAGCAGCCGCTTCTCCGACACCGGCACCTTCGTCCGCAGACCCTGGGCGAACAGGCTCACCCGCAGCTCCTCGAGCAGCCAGCCGACCTCGGCGACCGCGTGCGGGAGCGGTCCGGGCGGGACCTCGGCGACGAGCGCGGCGTACGCGTCCTCGCAGCGCAGCACCGTGGCCAGGGCGGTGGCCTCCTTGGTCGGCTGCACCTGCAGCGTCGCCACCCGCTGCTGAGCCGCCTGGAGGTAGCGCGGCAGGTCGACCAGGTGCTCGTACGCCGTGGCCGACAGGAAGCCCGCGAACACGAGGTTCGCGACCTGCTCGCGCAGGTCGGCGGCGGCGTCGGGGCTGCGGGCGACGAGCGTCGGCAGCGCGGTCTGCAGGGCGCCCCACCCGCGTACGACCTCCGCGGCGACGGCGACCACGCTCCGCATCAGGTCGGGGTTGTCCATCCGCACCGCGTCGCAGAGCCTCGTGAACGCCTCCGCGTCCCGGACCGGGGCCGTGCCGTGGCGCCGGACGAGCTCCCCCACCGAGGCGAGCCGGGCGTCGGCGAGCAGGGCCGGCACGCCGGTGTACGGGCTGGAGCCGAGAGCGAGCTTGTCGGGGTTGGACAGGTGTCCCACGACCCAGCGCGTCGGGTCCGGGGTGCCCAGGAGCACGAGGCGGCGCAAGCCGGCGGCGTTCGCGGCGGCCTGGCGCGCCGGGGTGTCGAGCAGCGTGAGGGTGACGCTGGTCTGCTCGTCGACCAGCGCCGGGTAGCCGACCACGGTGCGGCCGTCGCGGGTCACGGTGATCTCGGGCTCGAGCCGGCCGAGGTCCCAGCGGGTGATCCCGGACCGGGTGTACGTGTCGGCGGTCGCGGCCAGCGCGTCGCTCACCTGCACGGCGAGCGTGGTCTTCAGCGCGACCAGGTCCTTGCCCTCGGCCAGCTCCTCGCTGCCTGCGTCGACGACGACGAAGCCCACCCGCAGGTGGTCCGGGACGTCCGCGAGGTTCCAGGCGTCCGCCGGCACCACCTCACCGGTCAGCGCCCGTACCGCCCGGCCGAGCGCGGCCGGGAACGCCTCCCCCGCCGGGCCGGGGTGCTCGCGGAGCCAGGCCAGGGCCTTGGAGGCGTGCTCGGGGGCGGGCACGAGGACCCGGCGTACGGCCCGGGGCAGGGAGCGGACCAGCTCGGTGGCCAGCTCGAGACGCAGCCCCGGCACCTGCCAGCCGAACGGGGCGGCGCTGATCTGGTTGAGCACGTCCAGCGGGATCGTCACGGTCACGCCGTCGCGGGCGTCGCCGGGAGAGAACCGGTAGGTGACGGCCAGCCGGTGCCCGGCGACGTCCCAGTGGTCCGGGTAGGCAGCTGCTAGTCCCTGAGCGACCTCGAGGCCGGGCGCGGCGGTCGTCAGGTCCTCGAGGGTCAGGTCCAAGAGGTCCGGGGTCTCGTGCCGCGCGATCTTCCACCAGGCGTCGAAGGCCGCCCCGGAGGTGGCGTCGGCGGGGACCCGGCTGTCGTAGAAGGCGAAGATGGTCTCGTCGTCCACCGTGAGGTCGCGGCGCCGCGTACGTTCCTCGAGCTCCTCCACCTCCGCGCGGACGGCGGCGTTGCGCGCCACGAAGTGGTGCCGGGTGTGCCAGAGGCCCTCGACCAGGGCCGAGCGCAGGAAGATCTCCCGGGCCGCCACCGGGTCGACGCGGGCGTAGCCGACGCGACGTCGCGAGACGATCGGCACGCCGAAGAGGGTGACCTGCTCGTACGCGAGCACCGCCCCCGAGCGCGACGACCAGTGCGGCTCGGAGTACTGGCGGGTGACCAGGTGCTGCGCGACCTCCTCGACCTGCGCCGGCGTGACGGGCGCGACGGTCCGGGCGTAGAGCCTCGTCGTCTCGACGATCTCCGCCGCGACCACGAGGGGCGGGGGCTTGCCGGCGGCGGCCGAGCCGCTGCCGATCACGAACCGGGTCCCGCGCGCCCCCAGGTAGTCCCGGGCCGGCCGACGGCGCTTGGCCGGCGGCTTGGCGCCCGGCTTGGCGCCGCGAGCGGGGCGGACCTCCTCGCGCTCGTCGAGGAGCCCGACGTGCGACAGGAGCCCGGCCAGCGCGGAGGTGTGGATCTGGTCGGGACCGGCGGGTCGCTCGTTGGTGCTCATGCCCAGGTCGCTGCACGCCTGCTTGAGCTGGGTGTGCAGGTCCTGCCACTCACGGATCCGCAGGTAGTGCAGGAACTCGTCGCGCACCTGGCGCCGGAAGGCGTTGCCCGACAGCTCGTGGCGCGACACCTTGAGGTAGTCCCAGAGCCGGAGCAGCGCGAGGAAGTCGCTCCCGTCGCTGGGTGGCTTCTCGTCGGTGAGGCTCGTGGCGTCGACGCCGCGGTCGCTGGGCAGCGGCGCCCAGAACCGGCGGTGCAGCGCCTCGGCGCGTTCGCGCTGCTCGGCGGGACGTTCGCGCGGGTCGGGGATGGAGAGGCCGGCGACGATCACCAGCATCTCGGCCAGGCAGCCCTCCCGCTCCGCCGCGAGGAGCATGCGTCCCATCCGGGGGTCCACCGGGAGCGCGGCGAGGCGCTGCCCGACCTTGGTGAGCCGGACCTCGCCCTCGCCGCGGGTGGGACGGGCACCGTCCTTCGACGCCGGGCGTACCGCTCCGAGCTCGGTGAGCAGCCGCAGCCCGTCGGTGATCTGCGTCCGGTCGGGGGCCTCGACGAAGGGGAACGAGGCGATGTCGCCGAGCTCGGCGGCCGCCATCTGCAGGATGACCGAGGCCAGGTTCGTCCGGAGGATCTCGGGCTCGGTGAACAGCGGGCGGGAGTCGAAGTCCTCCTCGCTGTAGAGGCGGATGCAGACGCCGGGGGCGACCCGGCCGCAACGACCGGCCCGCTGGTTGGCGGAGGCCTGCGAGACCGGTTCGATCGGCAGCCGCTGGACCTTCGTCCGCGCGGAGTAGCGCGAGATCCGCGCGGTGCCGACGTCGACGACGTAGCGGATGCCGGGCACGGTCAGCGAGGTCTCGGCCACGTTCGTCGCCAGCACCACGCGTCGGCCGGGGTGGTCGGCGAAGACCCGGTGCTGCTCGGCCGACGACAGCCGGGCGTACAGCGGGATGACCTCGGTGAAGCGCAACGACGCCCCCGCCAGCGCGTCGGCCGCATCGCGGATCTCCCGCTCGCCCGAGAGGAAGACGAGGACGTCGCCGCCACCGAGCGCGCTGAGCTCGCGGACCGCGTCGACGATGCCGGTGTTCTGGTCGACCGTGCCGTCCTCGAGCAGGGGGCGGTAGCGCATCTCCACCGGGAACGTGCGACCGGACACCTCCACCACGGGAGCGGGGGTGCCGTCGGGGCTCGAGAAGTGCTCGGCGAAGCGGGCCGTGTCGATCGTGGCCGAGGTGATGATGACGCGCAGGTCGTCGCGCCGGGCCAGGAGCTGGCGCAGGTAGCCGAGCAGGAAGTCGATGTTGAGGCTGCGTTCGTGCGCCTCGTCCACGATGATCGTGTCGTAGCGGCGGAGGTCCCGGTCGCGACCGATCTCGGCGAGCAGCACGCCGTCGGTCATGATCTTGAGCCGCGTCTGGCGCGACGTCTGACGCGTGAAGCGGACCTGGTAGCCGACGAGCTCGCCGAGCGTCGTCTGCAGCTCCTCGGCCACCCGAGAAGCGACCGTACGAGCCGCGAGCCGGCGGGGCTGCGTGTGGGCGATGGAGCGCCGACCGAGCTCGAGGCAGATCTTCGGCAGCTGGGTGGTCTTGCCCGACCCGGTCTCCCCCGCGACGACCACGACGGGGTGGTCCCGGATCAGCCCGGCGATCTCGTCGTGCCACGCCGTGATCGGCAGCGCCTCGTCGTACGTGAGGTGCAGCGGCGCATCGACGACGGCAGCCTCACTCACTGGGCCCAGATTAGTCGTCTCCCGCAGGTCGACGTGCTCGACGGGTAGGTAAGCCGACTCCTCGCGAGCGTCGGGTAGCGAGTGCCCCCGCTGACGTCTGGACGACGAGAGCGTCACGACAACGTTCTTCCGTCGTGACGAGCGAGGAGGAAGACGTCAGCTCCCGGGGCAGCGAGCGGGCGCGAGTGAGAAAGGCAGCGTTCAGGCGTTCGCGGGCGCGAGTGAGATCAGAACGTCGTGCGACCGTCGAGCTTGGCCGCGAGGTCCTCGTCGATCCCGTCGGCGACGTCGGAGACGACCCGGACGGCCTGGTGGAGGTGCGCCGGGACGAAGGGCTGGGCGAGCACCGACATGCTCGCGAACACGCGGTCGCGGACGAGCTGGAACTTCACCCACCGCGACTCGACGTTGAGGTCGTTGATCACCTCGGTCGCCCGGGAGCGGCCGGAGACGTCGTGGACCACCGCGGCGAAGACGGTGACCTCCTTGCCGTCACCGCTCGTCCGCAGGAACAGCATCGTCGAGCCCACCCGGATCGCGACGTCGCCCTCGTTGTCGCGGTAGGGCGGATGCCCGTACATGCTCGTCAGCTCGGCGTCGACCATGCGGTTCAGGTGCGCAGGCCCGTCCGGCAGGGTCGAGGTGAGGTCCTCCGGGTCGATCTCCACCGAGCTGGCCGACCTCGCGTCGCGGGTCGGCTCGAGGACCCGGCCGGCGAAGCTGTCCTCGCTCTTGGACGACGCGCTCAGGTCGGCTGCGTCGGGCTGCAGCACCTCGGCGAGCTGGTCGGGCGCCAGGAACACCGGGTGCTGGACGCCGAAGACGTCGCGCAGAGCCCGTACGGCGAGCTCCGCGATCGTCTCGGACTCCTCCTGCGGGGACTCCGCGGCGACCATCACGAACCCGGCGGGGAACTGGCCCTCGGCAGCCGGAGCGTGGTGCTCGGCGGTGGTGCGCTCCCACCCGTCGGCGAGCAGTGCGGCGACCTGCTCGTGCTGGGTCCGGTCGGGCGGGACCCCGGCCTCGCACCGGACGCGGTCCCGCGCGGGGCTCGAGAACTTCAGGAAGCAGTCGGGCGCGCCGTCGCCGGTGGGCGTGCCGATCGTGAGGTCGCCGGAGTCGTCGACCATCGACAGCACCTCGGCCAGACGCGTCGCGAACTCCGCCCAGGCGTGGGCGATCGCACGGTCGATGTCGAAGTCATCGATCCCCTCGACCCCGCTCATCAGCACCCCCGCCTTCCTGTTTCGCCCGAACCTAGCGCACGCCCGGTGGTCAGCAGGGGCCACCGAAGCCCCCTCGCGCGCGTCGTCCACCCGATGTTCGTGCCTGCGCGTCCGGGACCGGGATCCTAGGGTGGCTCCCGACGCACCCGTCCGGACCGTGCGTGGAGAAGGAGTGAGCATGAGCGGTCGAGTCCCCGTGCCCGCGGGGCGGCTGCCCGGGAGCGGGCTGGTCGTCCCGCCCGCCCTGCTGCACCACCGACGCTCCGCACTGACCTGGGTGACCGTCGTCGTCCTCGGGCTCGGCGCCCTCGTCATCGCCGGGATCTTCGTCGCGTACGCCGGCGCTGGGCCGTTCGTGCTGGTCACGTTTCTGGCCGCCCTGGCGTTCCCGCTGATCCTGCTCGTCATCTTCTGGATCGACCGCTACGAGCCCGAGCCCACGCGCTACCGGCTCGCCGCCCTCGGCTGGGGCGGTGTCGTCGCCGTGATCCTCAGCTTCGTCGTCGAGTCGGCCGCCGCCCTCGTCGCCGGGAACCAGTCGTTCGCCTCGGGTGCGATCGTCGCGCCCGTGGTCGAGGAGACCGGCAAGGGGCTCTTCCTCGTCGCCGTGGTGCTGCTGCGTCGCCAGCAGATCCACGGGCTGCTCGACGGCGTCGTCTACGGCGCCCTCGTCGGGGTCGGCTTCGCCTTCGTCGAGGACATCCTCTACTACATCTCCGCCCTCCGCGAAGGTGGCGCAGCGGGCCTGACGGCGACCGTCGTGCTCCGGGGCGTGATGAGCCCGTTCGCCCACCCGCTCTTCACCTCCGCGACCGGGCTCGGCTTCGGGATCGGGCTCACCTCCCGCTCGACCGCCAAGCGGATCGTCGCGCCGGTCCTCGGCTTCCTGACCGCGGTCACGCTGCACGGCATCTGGAACGGCAGCGCGTTCTACGGCACCCGGAACTTCCTCACCGCGTACGCGGTCGTCATGCTCCCGCTGCTCGTCGTCATCGTCTCGGTCACGGTCTGGGCCCGCTCACGAGAGGGACGGATGCTCGTCGCGGCGCTGCAGCAGACCGTGCAGATGGGCTGGACCCGACCCGAGGAGGTGCGCTGGGTCGCCCGGCTCTCCGACCGCGTGTCCGCCCGCCGCTACGCGAGGCTGCGCGGAGGCCCGCAGGCCGCCCGCGCGGTGCGGGCGTTCCAGCAGACCATGATCGAGATCGCGTTCCTGCACAACCGGTTCGTCGACGGGTCGGCACCGCGCGACGTGAACGCCCGGATGCTCGCCCTCCTCGACCGCGCGGCCGCCCTTCGTCCCTACGTGATCCTGCCGCCCGAGCTCGGCCAGCCGATGCCAGGCGGACCGATGCTGGGCGGACCGATGCTGGGCGGACCGATGCTCGGCGGTGGGCCTCCCGCCCCGGCCTCCGTGCCGCCGTGGGTCCCGCCGGGCCTGCCCGAGTGGTACGGACCGGGCGCCGGCACGCGCCCGTCCGGTGCCGGTTGGTCCTGAGCCGGGCCCGGCGATGAGGGCCGTACGCCCGACGTCGCCGGCCCGACCGGGACCGGTCGCCCGTGTGCTGCGGCGCGCCGGGCGACGGACGAACCTCGGCCTGCTCCTGCTCCTGGTCGGGAGCTTCGCGACGGGCTGGGTGGCGTTCGCCACCGCCGGGCCGACCTCGGCCCGCGTCGCTGCCGTCGCCCACGGGGTCCTGGGGCTCGGTCTCGTCGTCCTCGTCCCCTGGAAGGTCGTTGTCGCCCGTCGAGCGCCGCGGCTGACCCTCGCCAGCCTCGGCCTGGTCGCGGTGGTACTCGTCTGCCTGGTGGCGGGGGTCGTCGAGGTCCTCGCCGGGCCCGCCGTGAGCTGGCGGCTGACCCCCATCCAGGTCCACGTCGGAGCCGCCTTCGTCATCGTCGCCTTCCTCGTCGAGCACGTGTCGCGGCACTGGCGCCCCCCATCCAGGTCCACGTCGGAGCCGCCTTCGTCATCGTCGCCTTCCTCGTCGAGCACGTGTCGCGGCACTGGCGCCCCCGGCTGGCCCGCGTCACCGACCTCGGCCGTCGTCGGCTGCTGCGGACCGCCGCGTTCGGTGCCGCCGCAGCCGCCACGTACGTCGTGGTCGACGTGGTCGGACGAGCGAGCAGCACCTTCGCCGCGCGGGCCGCGACCGGGTCGCACCCGATCCCGGCGGCCGAGATCCCGGCGACGACGTGGCTGTTCGACCGCGTGCCCGTCCTGGACCGGGACACCCACCGCGTGCTGGTCGCGGGCAGCCCGCTGACCGTGGACGAGCTCGACGGGCGCGGGCGTCCGGTCGTGGCACGGCTCGACTGCACGACCGGCTGGTACGCCGACGCCACCTGGACCGGGGTACCGCTGTCGGAGCTGCTCGACCCGTCCGCGGTCGCGCAGGCGCGGAGCGTGGTCGTGGAGAGCGTGACGGGCTACCGACGCCGGTTCGCGGTGGGCGCGCTCCCCCGGCTCTTCCTCGCCACCCGCGTCGAGGGCGACATCCTCGGCACCGGGACCGGAGCCCCCGTACGACTCGTCGCGCCCGGGCACCGCGGTTTCTGGTGGGTGAAGTGGGTCGCCTCGGTGGAGCTCAGCGAAGTGCCGGCTGACCTGCAGCCCCCGTTCCCGCTGCAGTAGCTCGCCGGACGGGGTCGGCGCCGCAGAGCCTCAGCCGCCGATGAAGGCGTCGACGTCGATCCGGGTGCGTCCCGGCGTCGCCAGGTTGACGACCTTGACCGTGTGGTCGGCCGAGCCGGTCACCTGGATCTGCCACATGACGACGCGGTTCGAGTTGGCCTTCGCGTAGGTGTCCACCGTCTTGGCGAGGACGCCGTCGTAGTAGATCGCCGCCTTGCCCCTCCCCGGCCCCTTGGCCATGATCAGCGCGACGTCTTGGGCGTTCCCGTGCGCGTTGAGCTGGGTAGACAGCGACGCGCCCTTCGTCCTGGTGCGCAGAGTGCTGTCCCCCATGGCGCAGTCGCAGGACGTACGGGACCACCCGGCGGGGACCGCTGGACCGTAGTCCACGACCAGTCGGGGCACGCTGCCCCGGCGCTCCACCGAGGAGACGTTGCCAGCGCAGTCGTAGGCGTTGATCCGGACCCGGCTGAGGTCGTCGGAGCTCTCGTAGCCGTCCGCGGAGAAGCCGACCTGGCCTGAGGTCGCGTTCGTCTCGTAGTCCAGCACGCCCTCCGACCAACCCTCTACGCCGTTCTCCTCGTCGACGGAGTAGCGACAGATGTCGGAGGGGTCGGACGCAGTCCATCGGTATTCCAGCGATCCACCTCCGTTGAAGAACAGCAGGTCGCCATCGAGGTCGACAGGATCGGTGAAGTTCTGCCCGACCAAGAAGGACGGAGCTGCGGCGACGACGATGCGAGGTCCCGCGGTGTCGATCGCGTCCGCCTGCGCCGAGGGCACACCGGACAGGGGCAGGGCGAGCCCGCACACTGCTGTAGCAAGAAGGTAGACAGGCCGCGTCATGGTCCGCACGTGCGGATGCTAGACGATCGAGACACGCACCGCTTGCGTTTCTTATGGGTGGGACGAGAACTGGCCGAGGCCGCTTCCTCACCCTCCCGCATCAGACGACCAGGGCCGGCGGAGGCGACCGGCAGAGGACTGGCGGAGCGTACGGGCGCTCGGTGCGACTCACACGACCGCTGGCTAACCCGACGGTCACCTCACCGCCGACTTGCTCCTCTGGGCAGGATCTGTCGGAGCTGCGGTGCTCGGCGAGGGCCGAGAACGTGACCGTGGATCTGCTGCAGGTCGCGATCGTCGGTGACCTCGTTCCGATCGATCAGGGAGGTGACGATTCGGGTGCCGCCGGCACGGTCTGCTGGTCGATCCCGGCACCTGAGTGGACGCACGCATCCTTCTCGCTCGGTCCGGCTAGGCCAACCGGAGGCGCTACGTGCGACGCTGCAGGTGGTCGACTGCAGCGAAGTGCTCATCACTCGGCCGTGCGCTTTCTCGTTGCCGGCTTCCTGTCAGCTTTAGCTCGCCCACTTCGAGGTGCTCGACGGTCCGCTTCGATCCCGTGCGTCACTGGTAACGCCGGAACTTCGACCAGCGTGCAGTCCTGGCGTTCTCGACACCACGACCGGGCTGCGCCGGAGACCAGGCTGAGCAAGTGAGCTCCGTCTGTCTCGGGTGCACGCACCCGAGACAGACAGGTCACGAGCTCGACGATCGCCGGCTCCAGCTCGGCCGGCCCGGCCCCGTCAGAGGGACCGGACCGGCCAGGTTCAGCTCTCGACTACTGGTAACAGGCACCTATTGCCGAGGTGCCCTATTGCATGCGACTCGTGGCCGTGGTTTGGCTACTTCGGAGGGGTCCTCACCGCTACTGCGTTCCGTTGCTCGGAAGATAGATGTATGGCCACAAGGCCGCAATGACGAGGCTTAGAGCTCCCAGTGAAACGCTGACCCAGCCACGCCGCCTCACGGATCTCGATTCACGGGAGACGCCGAGAAGGCCGCCGATGATCGCTGCGGGCCCGAGTAGCCAAGTCGTGAGTGTAAGGAAGGGCAGCCAAGCCACCAGCACGCCGATGGCGCCGCAGCAGAGCCCAATGGTCGTGGCGATTCCTCCACCACCGCGCTGAGCTGGTGTTGCGTTAGCTGTCACTTGTCGACTTCCTGCCCATCACTGCTAGGTGGCTGTCGCTGAGGTCGCTGATGGGTGATCAATTTGTCCTAGATGCTCACGTTGAAGAAGGTTCCGCAAGGCGGTGTCGAACTTCCATGAGGGTTGAACAAGCACGGAGCTTGGGCGTAACCGGCGTAGGGAGACTTGTAGATTCTGAACCACTCGGACTGGGCGGAGCCCACCCACAGTTCGTGCTCAGGCATGTTGTCGTGCGTTCCCCAGGCCCAGGAACTGTAGTAGGAGAAGTAGACCTCCCACGAGGTGTCGATGGCGAAGTATTGGCTGAACCGGAGAAGGGGGACGCCTGCGGAAGCGTCGAACTTCATGTCTGCGAAGTTCACGGTCGAACTCAGGTTCCGGAAGTCGAGAGTGTCAAGCGACGCCGTCCCGTGGTTCAGCTCTGTGCAGTTGGTGAGGATCGGGGTGCATTTGTAGCTGTGGCTCTCGCCCATGGTCTCGCTGTAGGAGATGCCGTGGTCGTCGCCGAACCGGACGCGTGCGGTCTGCGTGAATCGAGCGGAGCCGTTCGGGTCACTTCCGGCGTTGTCGCCGCCGAGGGCGAGCAGGGGCTTGAGGAAGTCTTTGCTCGGTCCCACCGGCACCTTCGCCGACGGGATATAGGCGCGCCAGCGGATGAGGACGTCTGGCCACTGGTTCCAGTCGTACTCGCCCATCGGCACCGCGGCTGCGGTGCGCTGCTGGCGTCGGGCGAGTGCGTTCTTCACTGCCGGTGCTCGTTGAAGGGTGGGCGCGGCCATCTTCTTGGCCGCTGTGGCGCTTGTGCTGTCGGGCGGCAGCGGCATCCCTGCCAGGTTGGTCGTCCCGGTGCCGGCGGCCGCTGCGAGGGTCGAGTCGCAGGCTTTGACTCCGACGTTGGTGAAGTCGACGACGTTGTACTTGTACTGAACGGCCGGGTCGAGGCCCTTCTCGGTGAAGGAGGAGGCGCAGGTGATGGCGACCGGGGTCTCTGGGCCGTCAACGCCGAAGGTGTCGACGGCGGTTGATGCAGGTTCGCAAGTTCCCAGGTCAGCCGGACGATGGGGGTTGCCGTCTTAAGCGGCAACCCCCACGTCATCAGGCTTGCTGGTACCCGCCGCGTTGTTGCACCCGATGCAATACGGCCTGGTTTCAGCTGCAGCCGCTGGTCGAGCCGCAGCCCTCGCAGACGTAGCAGCTGCCGCTCGGGCGCATCTTGGTCCCGCAGGTGAGGCAGAGCGGGGCGTCGACGCTGGTGCCGGTCAGTCGCTCGAACAGCTCCGCCGTGGTGTGCGCCGTCGCCGGGGCCGGCCTGGCCGAGGCGACCGGCTCGTCGAGCTGCCGGGCCAGGTCGGTGTCGAGGTTGTCGCCCGCGTCGCTCTTGAGCGACTCGGCCTCGATCTCCTCCTCCGGCTCGGCCGTGTACGACCCGGTCTCCACCTGACGGGCACGCTCGGTGGCGGTGTAGATGCCGAGCTCGGCCCGGTCGTCGAAGGACAGGTAGTCCAGCGCGAGCCGCCGGAAGATGTAGTCCATGATCGACTGCGACATCCGGATGTCCGTGTCGTCGGTCAGACCGGCCGGCTCGAACTTGAGGTTCGTGAACTTCTGCACGAACGTCTCCAGCGGCACCCCGTACTGCAGACCGATCGAGACCGCGATGGAGAAGGCGTCCATCACGCCGGACAGGGTCGAGCCCTGCTTGCCCAGCTTGAGGAACACCTCGCCGAGGCCGTCGTCGGGGTAGGAGCCCGAGGTCATGTAGCCCTCGGCGCCACCGACCGAGAACGAGCGGGTGATGCTCGGACGTGCCTTGGGCATCCGCTTGCGCTGCGGCTTGTAGACGACCTTCTCCACGACGACCGGCTCCGGTGCCGCGGCCGGGATCTCCTCGGTCTTGTCCGCGGCCTTGCCGCTGCCGCTGCTCAGGGGCTGCCCGACCTTGCAGTTGTCGCGGTAGACCGCGAGCGCCTTCAGGCCGTACTTCCAGCCCTGCAGGTAGACCTCCGCGATCTCCTCGACCGTGGCCGTCTCGGGGAGGTTGACCGTCTTGGAGATGGCGCCGGACAGGAACGGCTGGGCCGCCGCCATCATCCGCACGTGGCCCATGGGCCTGATCGAGCGCTGGCCCATCGCGGTGTCGAAGATCTCGTAGTGCTCCGGCTTGAGGCCCGGTGCGTCGACGACGTGCCCGTTCTCAGCGATGTGCTCCACGATCGCCTCGACGGTCTCGTCGGCGTAGCCGAGCTTGCGCAGGGCACGCGGGATCGTCTGGTTGACGATCTGCATCGACCCGCCGCCGACCAGCTTCTTGAACTTGACCAGCGAGAAGTCCGGCTCGATGCCGGTCGTGTCGCAGTCCATCATGAAGCCGATGGTGCCGGTCGGCGCGAGCACGGAGGCCTGCGCGTTGCGGAAGC
>Ga0210040_10004163_pt1 | contig 19039 bp, 18 predicted proteins | sample CryGeyCG12114_NA_FD_185462 | JGI IMG/M metagenome (GOLD analysis project Ga0210040, IMG submission 185462) | Groundwater microbial communities from aquifer - Crystal Geyser CG19_WC_8/21/14_NA (SPAdes) (version 2) | ecosystem: Environmental > Aquatic > Deep subsurface > Groundwater | place: USA...
TAAGGTAGTACGTAGCAGATCAATGAATGCATCTACTTGCATTTTTGGCTGGATAGGGTTATTGGATTAACGAAGGATTTTTACATGTACAACAATAAATTCATTACGCACAGGGACTTCATAACAGACAATTCACGAGCAACTGATGAACTTTGGTATAAACGTGCAGTCGAGAGATTCGAAGTTGATCCAGATTCCTTCGTATTCTCAGTACCATTTGACGCGGGCAATCGAAATGATAGTAAGGTCACAGCAACCAGAGCCATATTTGTGGAAAAGAATGGACGCCAAGCACCAGTAGCAGTGACGGGAATTCAGTTCGACCATGCGACATGGGCTTCTCGATTTTTTGAAATCACATCTACAGTAAGTTGTAACTTGCTGAATGGCTGTGTTTAAAAAATTATCGATCGTCTTTTCTAACGGGTTTTTCTTTTTGTAGTGTATTGAGCCCAGAGGGAGGACAAATTGTAAGAAAACATGTGAATCAGAAGAATTTGACTGTTTCGTTTTGGATGACAATGGATTCATTTTGATTTCGGAGAGACATGATGACACAGGTAAAGTGCAGTTGCAGTAGAGAAATGCATTTTTAAAGTCCTTCTTGATTGTATTGGTCATTCCACGTGCTTTTCTGCTCAGGCAAATTCTTTGGAGAAGTGGATGGCATGGTCATGGAAATGCTTGTGAACAGTGACGTGTACCAACGTATTCCCATGGTAGACTATCAAGGAGTCTGCATGGATCCTGTTCCAAAAAGTAGTTTCGCCAACTTTATCTTTACCGTGAGCCTAACTTACTAACTTGTATTAATTATAACTAACCAAATGTATTCATAATCTACAAGGTGTTTAATGATGCCTTTTTTCATGATTTCAACACAGCCTTTGGACCATTTCAAACTGTTGTTCAATTGGTTACTGGCCAAAATGGCTTGGTTTGCATTAAACCTCAACCTCCATTCCTTGTTCAATCCCGATTTTTCCTCCGTACTGGCAAATTGTAAGTGAATTACAATCTAAGTAGCACAAAAATATGTAAGTCATCTATACGAATCTATTTTTCAACAATAACAGTTATATTACAAGACGAAGGGATGATCATGGATGAGCCGATCCCATTCTTAGAGTTAGCTTCTATTAACAAAACGAGATTGAGGCCTTGTGACAAAGAAGTGAACTTGTACACTTACGGAAGTGCGTACAATACGTACAATTTTAGCTACCATGGTCTTCTCACCCAATGTGGCTACAGTGGATGTAATGGGTAAGAAGTCAATCCTTTTTTCATTGCACAGGTATATATATGACTGTATAAGCTACATGGCCATATTATTTGAAACTTTAGATATTTCAATGTCCACTATGTTCCTCACACGAATCTTATTCTCGTCGTCACGGATGGGAAATGTGGATGCGGCATGAACACTACGAGTATCCAACTAAAAGAGATAGAATATCCACGAGATGAGATACTTGTTAACGCTACAGTAGACAATGCAGTTGTTGCCCAACTTTGTAGGACACCGACAACAATAAACACAGAGTCGTCAAATATATCTTTGGCGAGGAGACGCCCCGAAAGTTGCATACTGTACAATCCCGAGGTGAGTTTCTCGTTATAGAATTAGAACTAGAGAAGAAATTATGCAGAGGATGATTAGGCGTAGTAAGTAAATATGAATATAAACTAAAAGTACAATGTTTTCTTATTATTTTAGGAGAAAGAGATTGAGAGAAATGACTGCGGAGGTGCTGGGCAATTGCAACTATTACCAAAAGTAGTATCGATATCATTGTTATTTATGCACATAATTGTTGTTCATATCTTCCTATGAAATGGAACGAGCGCCTTTGTCGGACAATTGGTTCTACTCTCGATACATCTTCTCGTTCTCCACTTGAGAAAACCACAAAATACCGCAGGACAATAATCATGGAAACCATTTAGTGCTAGATGAAGTGAAAATACGTCTTCCAATAATGTTTTTGTACATACATATTATAACTATTACTACATGATGATATATTGTTCCATAGTTTTTCTCCATTTTTGTGGTCTATAATGTTGTATCATCCAGTCATATCTCACTATAACTAATCCTTTTCATAAATAAAATCTGAAATTTTCTCGTCCTACACTTTTAATTTATTTCATTCAATGGAAAATGTAGACTACAGACAGGTTTTGATTCTGAGATGTTATTTCCTTAAGACAAGAACTCATTATAAAAATATCAGTATTGCTCAATACTACAGTTCATAAAGTTAATAATGTTTTAGCTAAACTGATATTTTAATTGTTAGTATTGAATTCAAATAACTCGGATACCGGTTTATATAATCACAAGTAGAAAAGTTAGCACAGATAAGTTCATCAGTAAAAAAATAATGAAATCAAAATGTAACAGCTATAATCCGAAGAATGCGTAAAAGAAGAACTAATAATCACAACCCAAATGGGTCTAAACTAAAATCACGTTTTGGGTAGAGATTTAGGAGTACTTTTGTACTCTTTTTTAAGATGATTCATAAAATCTGCATGATGCAGATCCGCAATTGGGGCAAACTCAACCAGCTGAATTTGCAATCCTTCCTCGGGTGTCGATGGACATGAAATATTGATTGCGCACAATGCCGTTTGAGCTTTGGTACGTTCAAGTTTTATTTTCATAGATTCGAACTGTTCTTCACTGCTTGATCGCCAAACACATCTATACCAAACTGGCGTTTCATACCTGAGCTCATTGGGGAGGTTGTCGCATAATTTCACATCTACTTCGCTCCAAATCGGTTTAGATAAGATGTCCACAATAAAGTACGGGGAATTACAGCCAATGAGATCCAAATTTTGGACTAAATTGACCCAAATGAAAAATTTGATGCAGAGAGAGGTGCTGAGTTAGCTCATAAAAGCAAATTGTCAACAATCTTAGTTTGTACCAACCTGATGTGTTATCATCATAGGAATGTTCCAAAGAAAGAGCTTGAGCTATTGTCTTGTATTTAGTGGCGAAAATGTCACAATAAATTATAGGGTCATCAATATCTGAGGCTAAGTAGTCTGAAAAATTAAAATCTACCATTGATTTTTTTTATAAAATTCATAGTAATCCTGTGCATTGCAAATACATACCGGCACTGCTTAGTGGAAATTTTCTAGGCTGAGAAAACCCAATGGCACCACAGGAGCTGAATGTTCCCTTGGCATATAGATTGTGGTATTTCCCATATTTATTAACTTCTTCAGGCACGTAGTCCTAATAAAATGAACATAGCTAGTTATTTTAATTGCTCTCGGATGGGCCTGGATAATAATTGGCCACGCAATAAATCAAACTGTGGCTTACATTATAGCTTTGTGAAGTATTCAGATCAGAAGTAACAGTCACATAATTCGCAATGGTTCCGAAAAATTGAACTTTTTCGGTTTCATTGAAAGCATAGAAAGACGGTTTTTTCGGATCCGTCACAGTTTTCATGGCGGACTTTTTACATCCCAATTTTTCTTTGTAGTACTTCAGGTAACGTAGTTCGACATTTTCATTAGACAGCAATCTTATATCATAATCTCTCCCAATCCACCAGTCAATATCCCTCCGACTTATCGTATTAAAGTAGCTGTCCATTGATGCACAATGTAAGCTAGCCACTGCCTTGTACCGTGAAGGCACAGTAGGAAAATAGTTTTCGATATCTTTCCCAACGTATGTCTGCAAGCTCAAAATCACTCAAATTGAAGATTGATTCAATACACCGAAAAATGATTGTTTGAGTACTCACAGCAGAATACACGGAAGTGCAATAATGAGCTGGTAAAAACTCACTAGTGTCCGTGGACGGTGTACAATTTGTTAGAACAATTATTGACCCTGGAAGAATTTTAGGTTGCGAATTCCAATTTTCTTTACGAATGTAAACCAGCACTCTATTTAGAAAGAAATTCAATGAAATGGCAATGTATACTTCTTTCAGCGGCTTGGTTTTGGTATATATTATGAACAGTGCAAAATTACAGACGAACGAACTCACTGGATAGGTTTATCTGACACTGCGTCAACCAACTCAAGCCAACGAGATGCATTGTACTGAATACACTCCTCAATATTTGGTTCAGGTTTAAAGTGGATGTCCGGACGTACATAATGAGTGAACGGTTTTTCATTCTCATCCTCTTCCAGAATGCCACAGGCAACTTTAGAACGAAATTTCTCCACTCGTTTTATTTTACCGGCATAGTTCACAACCCCAATAATATCAAAGCAGCTAGGTAGTACATTTGCATTAGCAGATAGATTTGAGTTTCCCGACACTGCTTGCCTACAGTCATTTTCCATAAAAATTAATTCAAAGAAAGTACACCACAAGATGAATTATTAAAAGTTGATATTCTAATTTCAGATGCATGTACGATTAAAAACTTACATTTCTAACTGGGAAGGCGACCAAATCGATTTCTCATGATCATTGAAGTAAAAACTGGGAAGTTGGAGCATGGAGTTACCATTACGGTATCTGAAGCGATGGCTTTGTCTTGCCTGAAATTGAGTGATTTTTATTTCCATGTTTAAAAATTTAGATTCCGGAAAAATGCATTCACTCTCATGAAGGTCATCAACCCAGAAATAGAGACCTTGAGTTATTAGCAAATGATCTCCGACGTCTAGCTCGTCATAAACACTTTGAGTCTGCAAATAAAGTATGAATGATTAAATGGTTAAAAAAATTGGTCATCACAAAAAACATCAGATATTCTTACCGCATCGCTGAAACAAGTTAATTTGCAATAACCAGCTGCATCACAAACAAACATTGAACTAATTGTCAACATTGAGTTCGGGTAACGATATAACACATCAGACTTTTTTTCTGCAAAGGTGAATAAAAATCATGATCAATTATTTTTTAAACCAGAAAAAAAATCAACGATGTATTTCCCATAACGGCTACTCACTTGCCATGACTTGTACCAACAAGGGGGTATTTAATTTTCGCTTCTCATGCGGATCGTGATAGGAGTTTTTTACAATTTCGAATAATTCTTCTAAACCAAAACGACGATCATCAGTGAGGAGCTCCTGAACCTCTTCAGGCAGATCCTCAAGAGTATCGATCGTCCCATGATTATGCACTTCTGAAAAGCACAACCAAACGTTAAAAAGTCATATTAATTGTTAAGAGTATCAAATAAAATCCCCTCTCTCTCTCTCTGAAACTGTCTTACTTAAGTCAAATTTCAATCCTGGAAAAAGCATAGGAATATCGTTGGTCCACCGGTTTACCCCCACAAAACGTGATTCATTGCGTCCTTGTTGCTGTAAATCAAAATTATGGATGACATGATGCAGCGATATAATAAAATCAATGCACCTAAAGATTTGGAAAATCACAATGTCATACTTCAAAGTATCGAAAATCCTTGTACGTCAGAGAAACCTCTTCTATTGGATCTGTATCGCTACCACTACTGCCATTAACATTACCGTCCATTTTCAAATGTAATGCTTTTGATCACTGATCCGGCGAATTGCGCTAGCTTTTTTAATTTTTTTTAAATCAAGAGTTTAGAAAGTCACAAAAAAGCCTCACCAGAACCAGAATTAGTGAAGCACAGACATTGGACGGACATTACCGTGCAAGTGCCACAGCCCAAAGGACCACTTGTTAAAATATCAGCGCGCTTTTGCTTTAGTTCGGTACAGCTACCATGGATCGGTTCCCACGAGGCACCACTTTAATTCATTAGACTTGACCTGACCGGACACTAGATTCCAGAGGACTAAAAAATTAACAAGAAGATAAGAAGAAAGAAGAAACAACTTCATTTCATACACGTGAGACGTGAACGTTGAACGAATACCATTTTGTTGTTGTTGTTGGTTGTTGTTGGCTGTAATCACATTCCCATCGTTTCCCGCCCCAAAAACCATTGATAAGAATTTTTCGTCGCACGTGAGTACCGGACCTACGAACACCGCTACTACTGCACATCACCCACAGCAAAAGGGCCAAATGTGGATAACAGGACATCACATTTTGCGGCTTGTGGCTGCTGTCAATAATAAACCTCTTGTGTGGAAAAGAACCATCTGGCTATCCTCCGTAGTTTATCGTAGTGAAAATTTTCCAAAAAAGAAAGGTCTTCCGGAGCACTGGGGAACGAAGAAACAAAAAGTTGTTTATATTCCCAACGTGTTCGAAGTTATGGATGAAAAAGCCGAAGCAATCTTGTCACCGCTCCGTGCGGCTGTTAAAGAACAGGTACTCAGAAGGAGTCCATATCATAAATTAATTTATTGCAAGATTTTTTTGTTTTTAGCAATAATTTATAGGTGTGTGCTGATGCTGAATGGTTAGAAAAATGTATGATATTTGAATCGATCTCTGCTGAATGATGCAATTTTGTGGTTGCGTGCGTAGTAAGGCTATGGCTGGGCTATGGCTACTTTTATTAATTCATGGTATACGTCAACTTTAGGGGGACCTTGTTCGCAAAATGAAAGAAATGAAAGAGAGCGAACTGGAAATCAAGAAGGCAGTAACAGAGTTGAAAGCTCGAAAGAAAGTATTGGAGGATAAGGAGTTGGAACTATCCAGAAAAGATGAAGAATTTGATCGGTTTAAGATGGAAGATCTACTAAAGCGAAGATTTTTCTATGATCAATCTTTTGCAATTTACGGAGGTAGACATTTTTTTCACTCCTCTTCCAAAATAACATTTACTTATTTAGTCACGGGAATTATAGTTTTAAATTCGTGAATGCAGGGGTTACCGGACAATTTGATTTTGGTCCTATGGGATGTGCAATGAAAGCTAATCTTCTCAACCTGTGGAGGCAATTTTTCGTCCTAGAAGAAGGCATGCTAGAGGTTGATTGCACAGTTTTAACCCCAGAGCCTGTTCTAAAAGCGTCCGGTCATGCTGAGCGTTTTGCTGATCTTATGGTGAAGGATACCAAAACTGGAGAGTGCTTTAGAGTTGATCACCTAATAAAAGCGTCTTTGGAAAAGATTCAGAAGGAAAAGGGATTTGATGTTTCCAAGAAAGGTATGGCTATGCTTGAATAATTCATACAGACAATCGGAAAATCTCCATGCTAAAATTGTCGAAAGTAGAGGGAGCTCAAGTGTATTTTCTGTTGTAATTTCCAGATAGGATCCAGACAATTCTTGCCACGCTGGATAATATGGGACAAGAAGAAATGCAAGGAGTGATAAACGAGTTCTCAATTGTAAGTCCATCGACTGGAAGTCCATTGGGACCTCCGATGGAATTTAATCTGATGTTCTCTACAATGATCGGCCCGACTGGTGTTGTCAAAGGATTTCTTCGACCAGAAACTGCTCAAGGAATATTCGTAAACTTCAAAAGATTACTAGAGTTTGCCCAAGGACGACTACCTTTTGCGGCTGCACAAATTGGAAATGCATTTAGAAATGAAATTTCACCTCGCTCTGGACTATTGAGAGTTCGTGAATTCACAATGGCAGAAATAGAACACTTTTGCGATCCTACGATTCTTACGCATCCTAAATTCGCATCGATTCAAGACACTGAAATGACGTTGTTCTCGGCTTGTGATCAAATGGACGGGAAAAAACCAAAGTCTATGACGATTGGAGAAGCTGTGAAATCTGTATGTTTTTAAAATTTTATTTAGCTAAAAGATAACAATAGAAATAATTTTATATTGAAATATTAGTTCTGATTGAATCCCTTTTTCTCAGGGACTGGTTGCAAATGAAACATTAGGCTACTTCATTACTAGAATTCACACGTTTTTACTAAAAGTCGGAATAAACCCAGAAAGGTTAAGGTTTAGGCAACACATGGGAAATGAAATGGCTCATTACGCTCGAGATTGCTGGGATGCTGAATGTTTAACATCATACGTAAGTCTCATAAAAAATCTAAATAACTGCTTTAAGTGTTGTATGAGGTTTGTTATTGGTTTTCATCAAATAGGGATGGGTAGAATGCGTCGGCTGTGCTGATAGATCAGCGTACGATTTAAACCAACATACAAAAGCTACCGGTGTAAAATTGAGTGCTGAACGGAAGCTATCAGCTCCGAAAAAAGTTGAGCAGATGACAGCCAACCTTAATAAAGCTGCTATTGGCAAAGCTTACAAGCAACAAGCTAAAGGAATTTATGAATATTTTGCAACCTTGGATGACAGTGACTTAACTAGGATGTCTGAAGAACTGAAAGCTAACGGGTAATTTTTGTTTGGCATGTAAACTTAGTCTAGTCAGCAAACTCATTGAATTATTTTAAAAACTTTTTTGGTGGGTATAGAACCGTAGAGATCAAACTTGGGTCATCTGAAGCATTCAAAATCTCAGACAAGGAGCTCACCATAACTAAATCTGAAAAAACTCTCCATGTGGAGGAATTTGTTCCTAATGTGATTGAACCCAGTTTTGGAATTGGTCGTGTTTTGTATGCTATTTTCGAACATAATTTCAAAGTTCGGGCTGAAGATAACCAAAGAACTGTAAGGAACAAATAAATATCTGTTCATATTCTTTTTTCTGCATCGCACGCCCTATCTGTATCAAATAACTAGCATAAGGTCTTATTTTTATTTGGTTTAGTATCTCACACTACCACCGGTAATTGCCCCCCTAAAGTGCTCCGTATTACCCTTGAGTACAAAGGCAGAACTTCAGCCTTACATCACAAACATTGTGCAAGAACTTCGAGCCAAAGAGATTTCTGTTAAAGTTGATGATTCTAGTGGTTCAATCGGAAGGCGGTATGTAAATATGATTCGTATTACAATGTTTTTAACGTGTACAGGGAAAACTGCTTAAAAACTTCAATTTCCATGTGTACGTATTTAGGTACGCAAGAACTGATGAAATCGCTATTCCTTTTGGAGTCACAATTGATTTTGATACACTGAAGGACTCATCAGTAACTTTACGAGAACGTGATTCAACTCTTCAAGTCAGGCTTCCGGTATGAACTTTTTAGAGAATTCAAATTGCTTTTTTTTCAAGTTAGAGTAAAAATATTTTCTTTTTGTCTAGATTGATAAAGTTGGACAGACTGTGAAGGACCTATCTTCCGGTGCTATAACATGGAAGGAAGTAATGAACCAATTTCCAAAATTTGAGTCTCAGGAGTCAAAATAACTTTATTTGTGTCATTTTTTTCACAATGAAGATTGTAAATGTGCGTTTATACCATGTTAGGTTAATTAACTATTTAAAGTTTTGACCAACTTAATTGAATTAAAAATGTTATCATGGTGGAAGTACACGACCGACTGGTATTTTTGGGACTAGAAATAAAGTTCTGGGAAGAAGAATCATGATTTTTATTAACAAGTTAAAGTTTCATAAAATTAAATCGTATAAAGCAGCTAGTAGAATTTATTTCAATTCTAGTTCGCAATTTCGCAAAAGTAACATGACAGCATGTATACGCCATCTATGCTTTGCTAAATGCAAACATTGTGCCGCCATTTGCAATACAGTGTTCCCTTGATTGCCAGTGCCAGCCATATTCGAAAGAAATGGCACAAATAATTTATCTTTGCTGAAGCTGACGAACCGATATGCTCTATCGCAGAATTTAGTCTCATTAAGCTGTCGACTAAAAACAAATTTTTCTGCATCGGCGTCGGTGTAACTCACTCGATCTATTTACTTGTAGATTTTATTGACAAAAGGCATATAAGAAAGAAAATTGACATATGTATTCGACTGCAAACGAGCAAATAAAATGCTGACAAATTAAGAGTTACATCAATGCATATTTAAAAAATTCCTCCTCCATTCCATCCCCAACCAAAACTAGGGTATTGCTGATGATGATAAACGTAGCTAACTGGAGGAGGGACCCATCCGCCACCCCAGCCCCATCCGAATCCCCCATCAAGCCCTATGGGATATTCTGGAGCAATGATTTCGTAGCCAAATCCTCCACCTGCATGTTCCAAGTCAGCACCACGTTTAACAAGTTTTTTGCTTACGGCCATTACTGCCGAAAAGCAGCTGAGAACTATGACCAGTGCTACCATGGCCGTTGTACAAATCTAGATAGAAACCATGCAATAATATAAATATTTAGTTTAAAAAAAGTTGGAAATTTCTTTCAAAAATTTCAAACTTGTTACCTTAGTCGACATTATAACCAACTGCAAAACTTGTGCCCAGCCAGCAGTGATAAATATGTCACTATCTTGTTAGATTTTTTTTGGTTGCTATGCCCTTTTGGGAATCAAAACAAAAACTAACAATAATTGAACCTGACGTCTTCTGTTTTATACTGGTTAAAAGAAGCCGTAAAAAATTCATGTTGCATGTCTTTATCACCCTGTCTACTGATTACCATGAAAGATTCATAAGTTTAAGTAAGCAATACTTACGAACAATTAAATGTATAGTTAAGCATAGTTACTTCTGGTAAAAACTAAATGAAGGGTGGTCGGTAAAACGGAAACTCAAAAAGCTATATATGCACATTTAGACGGAAGTTCACATTCACCTCACGCATTTCATTTGGCAATGTCACCAATTTCACTCTCATTTGCGTCAACAATCCTTCAACTGCTAACTATAAATGTGAAGCTTGAGACGTTCTCCATATGTCTCATCCTAAACTTGGAATTAGAATGCATTGTTTCTTATGGGAGGGAGTGCATGTTTAGTAAGTTATGACCGTTTTCCAAGGGTAACCTTTCGTGCAATTTACACGTTTCCTTAAAAATAAGACTTTTGTTCATGCGTGTGTGTGTGGACAATTTTATGACTGTTGCATCAGGAAAACTTAAAATAAAACTGACTAACTTACTAACCAACTAAAGTTAGTAAGTCAGTATGCAGCATGCATATAGAATTAAACACATTACATACACAAAGGGATCGATTACTAAATACATTTTATTGACCGAATTGTTGGCATAAAAAGTTTTTAGGAAGATAATAATTTAATAGTACATGCAAACAGTCTATACTATTATGTATACGGAGGAAAAATATTTAGCTTTTCATATCACGTAATCTAATTTCTGCTTCCTTGTTGTCACATTATACAAGTGTTGATTGGTTTAACGGTAGTAGCCAAATCCACCAGCACCGCCGCCAAAATATCCAGGCCATTCCCTGAGAAACATTAACCTAATGAAAATTTCACAAGAATTAGGGATTTTTAAAGAATGTTCATAAACTCACCATCCTCCTCCATATCCTCCTCCATAAGCTCCACCATAACCTCCGTGGAAAGGGTCTACTCCGAATCCTCCATAGCCACCTCCGAAACCACCATCAAATCCACCATGATAACTAGAAGAGGCTTTTAAGTCTTTAGTTCCAGTAATGCTTCCTGGCTCAGCAGATTCCGCTCCAAATGCGATGACAGCCATTGCCATAAATACGCACAAACACTGAAAACAAGACATTGTATAAACTTACCTAAACCTAGCCTAAACTAAAAAAACTAAAAAAAAGTTAAACTCTTTAGTTAGTTACCAAAATTTTGGACATTTTAGACGACAGTTTATTGCTAATGTTTTTCTCAGAAGAAAAAATGCATTCAGGGGTAGGTATGCAGGTTGATATAACTTGAGTTGACTGCGAATTTTGTATGATTTATTTTAAAAAATGTTGGGCTTTTATATGAAAAAATGGAGTAATGAAAAGCGCAGAAACTAAAGTAAGTTCAACACGATATTAATCTAATGTCTTAATTAATGGTCGCGGATGCAAGCATTTATGTTGTCAGCGATCTTTCGATGCTCCACAGAGATAAACGACAGATCGTTTCACAATCATTAGTGAGTTTAGTTTAGAATTAGCTTATTAAAAAGTTAGCAAATTATACAATTTCGAGTCAAATTTAGTGTGTAGATTAAAAAAATGCTTTCAAATGATCCCCGTTTCTATCATTTATTTCCGAAAAAACCAAGGTGCCAATATTACCTTTCAATGGAATTGCGGCATGCCGCGAACAGTCCACCCTACTTTTACTTTTAGTTAAATCTAGATTACCGAAATAAAAATCATTAATCTAATTACGTATGCAAGCCAAAGTATGGGTAAAGCATGTGAACCATACCACTTTACATTGTTTCTATTGTTTGGGATTTCTGTGAGTAACAATGTTTCAAAATGTGTGCTTTTGTGTATTGCATACGACGCATTTAACCGGTGCATGTTTTTATGTTTTTGCGAACATGGATGGAAAAGAGATAACTTCATTTAGTTAGTTAGGTAATAGGATGAATAATACTTTATGAAATGCACAGAATTGAATAACATGTAGCCCAAGGACTGTTTAATTAAGATGATTCAGTCAGTAGGATTAGCAAATACCCTCATGCGTAGTTTTCTTCATATATAGTACGTTTTTATTCAGAAAAGACGGCACCCAGCAGAAATACAAATACGGTGAAACAGTAAAAGGACTAGAAGCAGGTTTAAGTTTCCCTATTTTTGTGATGTTGAGTTTCTTAATGACCAACATTTACGGTAATGAAAAGATAAATGTCGTACATTGACTTAATCACGGTGGTGCAATAACTCGCAAGAGACCAAAAAGCATTATTTTGTATATAGCAATAGCTAGCAACCTTTTTGAAACAGTATTTGTGAACATGTGTGCATGCTTATCTATTAAACTATGGAATAATCTCTGGGGTTCTATTCTACATGTATATTTTATCTGTATAGCTCAATATAATTTGGCTTTACAATGTGTCACAGACGCAAATACTTCTCAACCTACGCAAGAAAGCCGTGACATTTTATGCAAAAAATTGTGATGCACAAGTCAAGACATATTGTACTAAAATTCTCGTTAAATTAAAATTCCCTAATTTCAAGTCAACTGCTTTGAACGGTGCAAAAAAATCAAAGTGTGAAATCATATCATTTACAAAAATATATCGTTAAAGTATAGAATCTATTAAAAATCGTGATAAATTGAATTACACAAGTGGAGAGCAACCAAATAAAAATTATAATGCTGTCGCCACTCACTACACATATTATAAAATGAGTACACCAACTGAAACATACATTCTTACAGAACACTAATAGTCTAATGCTACTACAACTTATCATAAGTAAGATTAATATGCTTTGGCAACATTGTGAACTACAGCTCGACACCACAGTTACATAGCTAATATTTGAGAAAGTTTCTTCAATTAAACTAAAAATGTTGATGCAACTAACTCCAGGCGGTTAAAGTTAAAACGATTACGGTGCTTAAATAATGGCTTAACATATGAAACTTAAACTCACGATACATTCCCATAATCTGACTGACTATAATATTGTCTATCGACTTCCAAATCCATTCTTTTTATCAAACAATGTAGTCAAACTTAAAAAAATCAATCTTAACTCTCTACTTTGGTTTCATCAAGTGAGTTCACTTCAGACTTGTTTCAGTGTTAATAAAAAACTGAACTTTTACTGTTATTGTTAGTTGAAAATTCTATCCATCATCCTGAAAAATCCTGAAGAAATGAAAAGTTTATGCTACTGCGACGGATCAGTTCCCTTGCGGCGATGAAAGACCCGGTGACCGAACGCCTATAGAGCCAATTGTGATAGTTTCTTTCACAGGGAAATCATTACCATCTCCCCATTTAATATTCGTGTACTCTCGACCTACTTCCAGGCATTTCTGAACAAAACAAACGATTACACATTATTCACTATAGAATTTTGGCGATGGAATATAAGTTATGTTGACTTGTTAATCTCGTACCTCCCGTTCCTGCATACGCTGGGATAGTGTGTCCACATAATGTTGGACAGCCAAGTAGACAAATTGGTATTGATCTTCTGTCTGCACCATTCCCGATCTTTGAGCCCGAACCATTTGAATAGATTTTCTTACGTCAATGTCCGTATCCAGTCCATGTCTTCTCACCTATTTTATAATAAAAAATAGTTTCAATTTCGTTCGCAAACTAAAGAACTAAAGTTACTTGTAAACTAGCTTGCGCTCAAACATTCTTTTTAGTTCAGTTTGCACACTTACTTGGTCTATAATCAGATCAATCACAATGAATGTTCCAGTTCGACCGATTCCAGCAGAGCAATGCACAACGATGGGACCTGCATTCTCCAAACTTTCTTGCCGAGCATTCACTTCACTCAAAAAGTTTAGCACACAGCCAGGATCATCCGGAACACCATGGTCGGGCCATGCCTATGATAAACAGATACTATAAAAATCACTCACATGTATCTTATCACAAAGACAAGTATTTAATATTATACGCACCTGGAAATGAAATTGATATATACTTCTTTCTTCTCCACCACGAGTCATCAGAAATTCACGTAGTGTGAAATCTGTGCTTGCTGTCTCCTTTACATGACTTAACTTCATCCCGTCGAAATCTTTATCCTCGCCGGGATCTGGCCAATAATGGGCACATTTGCTCTAGAAAAAGAAAAATATTCTATTGAGCTAAAAATGTTTTTCCATTTCATTTAGAATTTCCAAAAAATATTTTTTAATACCTTGCTTCTTTCAAATTCTTTGGTCGTCATTACTATTACTCTGGAATTTTCCTGCCAAATCATGAACCAGTAATCTGGTGTGGTAGTATGTAAGCAACCTTGCGTGGCAATATAGCACTTCTTGGAGTCCTCAAATATTTCATCCTCAGGCTTCACAAAAATAAAGTTCAAATAAAAAATTTACATTTAGGTCCATTAAATTATGACTTTTCTTATTATTTTCTTCAAACCTTGATATAATTTGCATTGATATAGTCATGGGGCCATGGATCCTTGAGAATCACTCGAGTATGATCAAAAGGTAGGATATTTTTGTACCGATTTTTATTCTTGTTCGCCGGTTTTTGACCTTCTTTTCGGGAAAATAAATGTTTCGCTTCCTGTTGCTGAAGAGACTCAAATTCTTCCCAAAATCCAGCCTTTTTGCCATTCTCACGTTGAAGCTCTTGTACTCTCGCTTCAATTCTAGATGCAGCAATCCTTGTCGCATTTAGTGGCTGCTTTAAGCTCACTATTGTTCCAGTTGTGTCTACCATGGGATTTTTCTTACAATGTTCTACTAGTTCACTTAAAGAATCAAAGCGATGCTCCCCTCCGACATCATATTTGTTTTCCTGCATGTTCACACGCAGCCAAATAAGTTATGTTTCCTATTAGGGGGTTAAAATCTTACCATAGAAAAGTAGCAACTCACCTGACAACGAATTTTTACATGGGTAACTGTATCATCTGTTCGAACGGATAGAACAAAGTGGCCAGGTTGAGACTGTGATTCTCGAACCAAAAATGACCCTGGTTTCGCTTTGTCCAGTAAAACCTTTGACGAAAAAATTCCCATTTTCAAATAAAAACAGAATGTACATTCAGCATACTGATCTGAACGCTTCTATACTAACCAACCAGTACATAATGAATGGAAAATATTTAAGCAAACTAATGCATTATGTTTACCCTTTCTGCTTCTTTTCCACCTATACCTCCATGAAACCAACGCTCGCTAGTAGGATCGGCACAATATAGAGGAAACTTTAGTTCAATAGCTTCTCTACTTTTTTCTCTCAATTGTCCCTAAAAGCAGGAAATGTGATAATAAAATTAAAAATAAATATTTACTTTAGTTGAATCATCACTTTACTGATAAAAAAAATTTTATTTGCTATGAATCTTACCTGATTTTCCGTGTAGTACTGAATCAGTTCTGAGAGTGTTGCAAATTTTTCACCTCCGTATAAATCGTAAAAATCCCCTGAAAAAGAAATACATGGATATTAGATTAATGCCGTATTCTGGCTTGCATTATGTGCGCATGCAAGATAGTTATGTTTAGCGTTCACATGCGATGACGTATCAATTGTTTATGTAAACAGTAATTAATGTTAGTCGCTAATCATTCTGCTAAAAGATTCAGAGAGCCTCTCACTTTTTTGCTAACATAAATAAATAAAAAATTGCAATATTGACAAATCATGCATAGGTATTCCACATAAGAACAATTCTCCGTTCTTTCATATGAAGCGATACATAATCCAAACAATGTGGATGAATTTTTACCTGTGTTTTGAATTTTGACGTGAGTAACAGTGCCATTTCTTTTAACCGACAAGGTAAAATCTCCTGGAGAAGAATGAGAAGGGCGAGTTAAAAAACTGCCATCGCAAACTTTTTCAAGCAACCGTTCAGCTTCGACGCCGGAAATGTTAGGATGAAACCATCTGAATAAACCAAACCACAGCGATTACCTTCACAAGTTTACATGAAATTTCTAATAGCCTATAGCTGCTGATGCAGAAAAAATATTTGTAGTTAAAAGGAGTAGTCGCCGCACTACAATTCGAATTTAAGAAGTTCATTTACCGTCGGGAAGCCATTCTCCGAAATTCAATTTCTCAAAGCGGGTTACGAATTGAAGACACAGGAAGAAAATTAATATTGGTCATAAAGTTGTAGTCCACTTCCAATACATTAATGTCAATTTTCCAACAATTACATTCCTGTAATTATCCTAATGATGAAGCTCTGGTCTGCCCTACATTGAGTTAACCAATTCGATTTCAGTTGTCAATACCTCTCACCTAACAATAATGAGGGTACTAGAAAACTGGTTACTTCACTTTGCAAGATAATTACGAAATAATGACACAAATTGTAGTCTAAATAATTTGTTTGTTTCCAGTCGCACTCAAGTTCTGCGGTTTTAAAAGCCGAAAATCTTCCACTCCCCAAGCCAAGACATTTGACATAAATGAAGTCAATCTATCTTGCCAAAGTTTTCAGATTTCTATTTAGTACACATGCACTAATTAACATCACAGACACACATTTATATTACAGAGTTAGATATTTTATTTTAGGAGCACAGAAAATCCAACTAACTGCCAGTGTCACAAAATCAAAATCAATTACTATTTGTATTCTCCTGCTATTTCCTTTCTCATATGTTCCAATGGATCTCACAATGTCAGTCAGTCAGTATGTGTGTGCGTTAGTATCTAAACTTGAATTTATACAAAAAGTATGAAAGTTTATAGTCTACACAGTTTACACCTTACCAGACTAGTAGTGTCTATTTTTTCTTTTAACTCTCAAACTGAGAACCTCATTAAGTTAGCTAGCTGCCACGTTTATCCACCACTCTAACTAAACTAAATACTTATGATGAGTTCAACATGCGTACTTTTTTTGCACTCACAGAGATGCAATAAATAACTGCCATAGTTGCTACATGCTGCAATTAGCACAGTGAGTGCATATATAAGTTGTTTGGCTACAGCGTCTATTATTGACTGACGAATGCATGAAGTTGACCATAATTTATTTTTTATACCCAGTAAGTAAGTGGAAAGTGGATGCCAGAATTTTTAAATGTATCAATTTAGTCAGTTACTTGCTCTCAGATAGCATTAGTTTATTAGTTATGAATGTTCTGAATTTATTTTTTTAGATTTATTCGACTTTTCTAGGGCTGAAAGCTAATATTGTTGTCAGAAATATGCTGCACGAACTCGAACGCTGTTTTGAGTGTTGCAAGCTCATTTATCGTTCGTTGTTAGCTTGTTCAAGATTATATATGGGCAATAAACAATAAATACATGCTGAAAAAAATATAACTCATTGAATGGATGAGAATTTAGCTAGAATTTATCCTGTTAAGAAAAAAAGAGAAAGCTGGGTGAGTAATTTCTTCATTGTTGACAGTGGTTGGTTACTAATTTACTATAATCCATGGGAAACAAATGACACTATTTATACAGCATTGCGTTCCCGTTTACCTCTTGATTCCCATTTCCCATAAAAAATTTAACATTAGTTAAGTAAAAAAAGGCTGTTATTTAAAACACTATAAGATTGTGAGGAAACAAATAGGGAGTTAATAAATATTTCAGAATTTTTTAAGATATGCTGTTAGCGTGGTTATTTTGCCTAAAATTTTAAAAAATAAAAAAAAATTTCAGAGCTTCTATTTAGTTATGTAAGTTAGTTACGCTCCAGATCCAGACCCGGCGCTGGGAGGAGCAAGATAGTAGTTTTTGGGTTTCAGTGCTGAGCTCAAATTTTTTGGACTGGACTGGAGAGCTAAGTTCGCTTGGAGTATAGGAAAGCTCCAAACACCACAAAATATTTATAATATTAAACGCGAATGGTGTCTAATTACTCAGAAAGTACACATAAGCTCTAGTATAGAATGGTATCAGGATTACTGTAACGTCAGTAATGAAAAAACAAGGATTAAATGACAGCTGCACCAAAAAGTATGCCATTTTAATCAATTTACCAAGACACGAAAGTAAAGTAATCTAGTTATATGGAGCGAACTAACTATGATTTCATAACAAAATCGTGTTACACACCGTAAGTTTAGTAATGCAAAAATGAAACCATACATCTGCTTCAAAGCTAGAAAAGTATACGCAACCCATATGTTCTCTAAACCATTGATTCCTGGAAGTGATAATGTCGTTGTACGAACTTTTTTTTATTCAATATCAACTAACAGAATTCTTGAGTCATGATATTATTTACAGCTTTCTCACAATTTCGCGAGCTTACCCTCCAACTTTTTACCTATCGTGTTATTTCCTCTACAACGACCAAATAATCTTGAAATGGGATCGCAAAAAACCAATTTCATGATTCCGTTAACAAGATTACGGACAGGCATTGGTGCTCGAATTCCCAAAGATTGGTCAACAATGCCGGTAACGTTCCCTCGACTCACATTCTGCAAAATTTTGTCCACTTGATTCAGAACATGTTCAGGACTTACTGTACTCACTGTAACACTTGGCATGGGTGTAGTTCTCATGGTAGTTGTTGTAATTTTGGTCGTGGTAGTGGCCGCTACGGTTTGAGTCGTTGGAACGTTTTCTACCGGTTTTGACGTCGATACAATGATAATGGGCACCACAGTGTTTTCCTCCTGTGGAGCAGAAGAATTCGTTTCACGGGATGGGGAAATTGCAGGACCGGAACCACTGGCAGCATCTGGCATCTTTTCATTCTCATTATTTATGCCAGCTGCAGACGCAACTGATGCGAGAATGTACTG
>Ga0210040_10004164_pt1 | contig 19038 bp, 8 predicted proteins | sample CryGeyCG12114_NA_FD_185462 | JGI IMG/M metagenome (GOLD analysis project Ga0210040, IMG submission 185462) | Groundwater microbial communities from aquifer - Crystal Geyser CG19_WC_8/21/14_NA (SPAdes) (version 2) | ecosystem: Environmental > Aquatic > Deep subsurface > Groundwater | place: USA...
GGGGGGGGGGGGGAGAGTGGGAACCGACTTTTCATTCATTGTGATGAGAATAAAGGAAAACAATAAGAGTCATATGGATCTTCTTACATGAGAAGATAAGATTTGGGCACAAAACCCTGCTCCCTCCCCTACAGCCTCTCCATAATTATTACTAAATATCATCATCATTATATAAGTTTACGTATTCCTTGAAGACAAGACATGTACTTTACATATGTACTCGTACACAAGTAGATATCGTTAGTTAGTTAGTTAGTAGAACAGTACTCACTATAGTTACTAGTATAGTTTACAATATAGATTCATTTATAATTAATCATGTGATCGGCACTCTGTCTGCAAGTATGTTAGTTAGTTAGTAATTATACCCTTATTATAATAACTGTGGATTTTTTTCCCCTCCTTATTCAACTTTATTTTGTCGACCTGGAAACAACACCTCCTCTCTACATCATTCTTAATAATACTCACAAATAGAAACTGAATGTGATGTTTTCGCATCTATATCTTTCCTCTCAATAATTAGTGTGACTTGCTCAAATCTGTTTTCTAACCAAATGCACACCCTTAGCAGATTTTTTTTTAAATATATCCGATAGCAGTAGGTAAAACATCCGCTAGTAGTATAGTACAAGTAGTAACTAGCCGATAGTTAGTCCTTCCTTAGCTTTCAACTTTGATTCAAGACAAAAAGAAAAACTGAATTTGGAGCTAACTAGCCAACTACAACTAAACGCCACTAAACTACCCAACCTCTCTAATACCTGACCACCTAACGTAGTTTGTTATTCCTATAAGACTTCCTACCATGTTCGCAGAAGTTTTTAGTGAAGACGTGATTGTTTAGATATGTTATAAAGAATACTTGATAGAACAATTGCATTGCTTACGAGTCAGTCTCAACTAATATTGTCATCATATGGAGAGAAACCAAAGAGAGAGAGAGAGAGATATTTAGTTAGTAGAGATAGAAAGAGGGAGTGATTTGAGAGAGACAGAGAGAGTGTGAGTGAAAGCAACACAGAGACAGGCTCACAATCATCATTATTGGAGCTACCACGCTCACAGGTATATTAGTATTGCTGTAGTTGTCGTGAACAAGACACGATATATATTTATATATAAGAGATTCTCTTTTTACAAAAGAAAAAAAAAGGAATGCCAACTTTTTTGTAACTGTATACAAGTAGTATCAATTGCTAAAAAAAATTATCCTTCTTAGCAGTTCCACTACTCTACTCCCTCTGTATGTGAACAACAGGTTTACACTTATTATTATTTTTTTGTCTCTCTTCCTTTCTCTGCATAACCAAAAACTGAACCTAAACAATCACCTACCTATTACAGACTCCTAACTAACTTTAAGTATGTAATTCCTTATACTTAAGATCTTACCTAGCAACTTGTGAACTCTACATATTCTTCCCTATCAGAATATGTACACAATCACTACAGTTCATGTCTACCCAAATTCTACAGCCTATCATAGCTAGGACTGTAAATACAAACATAAGTGACTAACTAACAAAAAAAAAACTAATTTATCGTTTTATATGTTGTGAAAACAAAATAGGAAAATGTTTGCTCAAAAAATTAGACAGTGGAAATTGAACTCCCAAGTCTCAGCCCTTTCATGAATCTAGGGAAAATCTAACAACCACATGAAAACACAGCAGTTATTCCATAATCCCTCTTTTTATGCACACTTCAAAGTGTACAGGTCTGATGATCCCGAAAAAAAAAAACTCTGGTCACACCAAAAAAAAAAGGAACCCTTCTACTCCACTGTTCTCTAACTCTAAATATGTAATACATCCATCCGTTCATCCTTATTATCTAGCTGAAGGGATCCACATTATTTATTAGCTTAGCACTATTTATTACTATGGTTATTACATGAGAGTGACTTGGCATCGGCATGTCAATACATAAAAAGTATAATGTAAACAGTATCTTATTCATATACCTATCTAGAGCTGTAGGTAGGTAGTAGTAGGAGTAGATGATCAAATTGATTTTTTTGCTTTTCACTTTTACGCATATACCAGTTAATTATGGCTAATTTAATGTACGCCAAATACGAGAGAAGAAATAGGAGGATGAGGAGCGTGAGATATTTTTTTTACGAATCCGAACCCGTGGTCAATATATCCCAGCAGATTCATTCATATCAAAGAGATAGATGTGTTCATGATTGTATGAGAAAATGGAGGAACAGGATCGTAGATAATAGTACTAGTAGTATAGTAGGTTTTTGATGATGGTAAAAATTTTGTGTGGGGGAAACAAATCGTAGATGACTACACATAGGCGTTATAGACACCTGACCAGTCTATATTTTGAAGACTGGACACGTCCACGGAAGTTGGGAGTGTGTACGTCCCATACGTTGGGTTGGATGAAAGACTGGGTAATGGGTTCGAATTGGCTGCATTCTACAAAAGGAGCAAAAACAATTTTTACATAGCGCATTATTTCTGAAACTCCAGGTCCGTGAGATCGCCTACAAAATTCTTCAGTCTGTACTCTCTGAGTCTGTGGAAAATGTGTCCTACAGGAATCCCTGGATTTTCTCGCATAGCTGTCTCACAATTTTAAACATCGTCTTTCCAGCTCACGAGTTTGATCAGAGTACGAATAATATGACTAGGCAATCCACTAGGATTTAAACAAACTACTGAAAAGTTTTCCTTTACAACAAGGGGAAAATAAAACGTAGCACTGATCGTAGAACGTAGCCATAGCATTATTTCAATCCATAACATCAAACAATACACGTTGTTCGGTAACCCATAAAGTTGGCAACCAAAATGGACTTCAAAAGATGCTAATAGATTGAATGCGTAAAAGTCAAAAACTAAATACGCAGGCAAGATAAATGAAAGAAGATAGTCATAGTAATACTGTACTACCACGAAAGCATGTTGTTAAAACCTAGAAATTGCCAACAGTAAGTACAGACTCAAGAAATAGTCTCAACAAAAGTAAGTCATGCAATCGGAAAGTTGAATTGGACACTTGCAAAACAGTATGAATATTATATACTTCTACTCAACTCACTCACAATGTAACTATACTCAACCTGTTTGTCCCTTATTATACTACTTTACGGACAGTATACCTGAGTGGTAAATGAGCTATGTTGCGAAGCTGAAGCCGAATAAGTGACAAACAGTTCAAGTATAAACATTGTCAGCTAGTAAGTACTTTCAACAATACTATATATCACTCTCAGAATACAGACCAGAGAGAGGTCAACGTTTTTCTAAGAATTTTGAATTCGACTCACACACTAAAGCGGTGAACGAGAAAAAGCAAGCAAACGTACCATTGTGGGCATCGGATAAGGCGAGTATCGGTAGCTTCCCAATGAAGGATGGTTCAGTCCAGTCGATGACAGAATTTTGGAATAACTGGCAGCAGCCGCGGCCGCCATGGCAGGACCTACTGCAACGCCTCCCAAACCCGCTGGAAACGTCAAAGTACAAATTTTAGCTCAAGTCATTACCAATTCAAATCAACTTCTTCCTACCCAGCATGACAAACCTACTCAAAATTGGATTCAGTGGTTGTAAAAATAAAATCTTACGTGGTCCATCCATTGCAGATTGAACACAAGCAAATTATAGGCTTGTATCGCGAGAGTCAAAAATCATTCATTATTCACAATACCCACTGTGTTCCTTTTACATTTGTTTGTGACGAGCAAACAACATTCTAGAATTCCACGACAGCCAGTGCCGAAGAAAAAAAAAGTCACATACTAGTAAATCTAGTATATTCGTAAAAACGACAGATCTGATATTGAAAACAATGCAAGATTTTTTACTCCCCTCACAAACTAAAAAACATCTACTGTGCCGATTAGTCTGACCAACACTACTGCTGCAAAATAAATTCATAAAGTAATCAAGTCTGTTGTAAAAAAAAACGGTACACACATGGATTCCACTCACATGGGGCTCTCATATGGTGGCTCATACAGTCAACTGGCGCCAACAAACCCTGAGCCGCCAAAGATGAAGCTGCAGAAATTGGAAGAACCATTCTTTTCGCCAAAAGATTCAAACTCGCCACAGTCTCCTTGGGCTGCGCCTTCTTGCATTCCACCTAAACCAAACAAAAAATCACATTCCCTATTAGTCAAATCCAATATATACAACTCAACTCACTCATAGGAGCCCCAAAAAATCCCAACACAACAATCCCTCCTCTACATTATCATACACCCCACACAAGGAAACCACAACAGCTGTTCAATATATTGCCTTTCTCAAATCATTTCCAGCCATACAAGGAACTAACGAATATTTTCATTTTTTTACTCTATACCAATCTCTCAATACAATCTGGTGTCAAACAAACTACAAATTTCATTTAAATATTCAAAATGACAAAAAACCACGGCAGCCCAAACAGGGAAACAAAAAAAATCAATGAGCACAAAAAAAGAAGGAGAGCAACTTAATGAAACCCTCGTCACACTCGATGTGACAGTAGAATGAAGCCATTACCTTTTTCCCTTTTATTGTGTGAAAATGAATTTCACAGATTCGATCGACGACATCTTCACTGTCAAAAGTTACAAAGCCAAATCCCCGGTGGCGTTTAGTTTGCTGATCCATCAACATAACAGCCTCTTCAACCTGAAAAAATGAGAATAGAAAGATGTGACGACCATACAAAAACTGTAACTATCACCAATCTATCCATACGTACTCCTACGTCCTACTAACAACTATAACAAACTAACTAACTCGTGGCTTTCCACACTAAACTAGCTCAGTTCGTCAACTGATAATAAAAAGTAATTCCATCATCAATAATTCATTCCAAATACAGATATAATACAAACTCGGACCCTCACCTTTCCAAACTGTGAGAAATAGCCTTTGACTTCATCCACCGAAGTCTCCTGACTCACTCCTCCTACAAACACCTTTCTCGTTTTGTTGGATCTGCAAGCAGTTCAAAAGAAATCAATCCATCAACTCCACAATTCTCAAGCATTGTGAAATGACTGGAAATCAATACAAAGGGAAAAAAAGGTGCATGGTAAAAACTAACAGTAATCTACCACACATGGCTTCATCGTCAAACCCAAGCCACATAAAATTTCCGTTCCATAGAGCATATGATAAGGGAATAATACCAATACGGTGTGTGTACAGCATACCTCATAATAATCATACCAAACACAAAAAAAAGAGCTATTACAAACGGAACTGGGGTGAAAAAAATTCTGCTCCGGGATAAAACTCATCATCATCCTTTATTTACCATTGTGTCGGTGAAGCTCTCAAAACGTACTAGTACACACAAATGGTGATAGTAGCATGGTATATGGTAACAGAAGGAGATGGATTGAGGTATAACTAAACTATAAGTAAGTAAGCAGGAAAATAACAAGACAGTACGGACCGACCAACGGAGGCTAGTGCCGATAAAACTAGTGAAAGTAGAATACAATGGGCTCACGTCACACATGCGGCAGGGATGAGAAAGAAAGAAGAAAAAAAGCTTTGTCATCCTCTTCAAGAGTTTAGCAACAAAACAGTGTACATTGGAGCATGAAGCCAAAAATGGAGGAAAAGAAAAGATGAGGTGCAATGAGAGCAGTATAATAAATGTATCGTAAAATTCAAATACCCAGATTTAGATCTAGGAGTAGCATGTTTGGGATCGATTTTCTTCCCATCTAACATGTGAACAGGAACTGCAAGCACTCTGTGAACTGTAGCGGGTTCTCCAAAAGTGATGAATCCAAATCCACGACTCCTCTGCAAAAACAAAAGACAAAAGAGTACGGCGTTAGTGAGCTAGTTCATTCATAAATTTGATCCACTACAAATAGACGTACAAATAGGACAATACAGCTTTACGGGGCAGTCTATTAAGATCAAGTACGGCACTTTCTATTTGTCCTTCTTTAACTTACACTACAGGGACCTGGAGGTCATACCACCAACGAAATGATAATACTGCGGTACCAATAAATAATGTGCTAAAAATCCTGTTCAAAAACCGCCCTAAACAAGTTAGCTTATGTGATTTGTGATGAATCTAACTTACCCACCTTTCCCCACCGGAAATTCAATTTAGATGTAATCAGGTTCTGGTTCCTGTGCACATGTGATACATGAAACTACACGTTTAAAGCTAATCTCTCAATACTTGGATCACCACCCAAACAAATCTCCTAAATATTTAGTACAAGAAATGAACTGTAAAATACAAATAATATATGGGACTGGCAGTGGCATTGATTGAGAACAAATGGATTTGACTAGCCTTAGCTGGTAGAGAGCATAAATAAAAAAATTACCACACAGGTATACTTTATATAGCAGGTCTGACATCAGCATTTATCTTCCCTTCCAGGTGAATAATCGTTGTCTACAAATCTCCAAATATTTCACAACGCGGATGCACTACCACCACTACATAATCAATGTACACAAAATGTATAGTCATGCACTAAGCTACCCACTCAATGCCTATGGGATCCTCACAATTTAAAAAATGTTAACTCAGCATTGATTAATTTCCAGTTTTCTGCTCCACTACAGACACGACTCACAGCAGTAGTTGCCTACTACCCAAGTACAAGTCTCACAGAGAAGCCATATGAAACCCTAAAAAGTCACTTGGGGCTTCAGCTTTACTAATGACGGAACCTAATGGTATAGCAAATATACTTTCCCATGCTCCCAACAACAAAACCAAAGACTAGAGAAATCAATAACAACCAATTAAATCAGGTTAACCACGAGCTTAAAAAATCGTTTTCTTTTTCAACAGGAACATTACTACTCAAGTCATTTCCACATGAATACAATGCCTACCATTCCTCTATCCTTCCAACATTTTTATACTCTTTCCACACACACACACACAAGAGAGGAAAGAAAGTCAATCACAATCTAAATCATTGTCACCGTCTTCTCTCCTTTGGAAAAAAATACTTGAAAAAATCCTTTCCAATAAATAAGAAAAACTCTCTCTACCTACTAATTTATCTCGGCGAGAGCCAATTAATTATTTTTGGATCATTGCACCCGAAAGAAAGTTCAGAACTGTAGCCTCCATTAGGAGGGAGAAGACCTAGAGAGCACAGTAATAATAAAACGTTTTCATTTCCCTCAAATTAAACACCGGAAAAAGGTAGAGAGAAAGCGCAGCGCAGACTTGAGAATTCACTACTCGCATTCAACATTCATTCTATTACATGCGGCTCTAAAAACGGCCACATGTCTCTCATTTGCCTACATGTGCTGTTCACCACATGAAGATTGATTGAAACCACGAACGATCTAAACTACAACCTACAACTAAGCTATCCATGTTCAATATATCCCACACAATCCAAGATTCTATCCTCGATACATTTTTATACTTTTTTTTAATAGATATGCCGCGTCAATAAATAAATGTTACTCCTTTCCTCATGCCGATCAAATACCAAAATATTGGATTAAGAGATGACAAAAAAATAGTCTTTTCTTCTACATTGATGTTGTATTAGCCTTACTTTCCATAAATGGCAAATGGCAATTGCAAATAGCAGATAACTAATTTAAAGTTGGTACAACATATAACATAGCAAACAATTCTAACTATTTGGGAGGGAAATTAGATTGTGTTTCCACCACAACTACAAACCACAAGACTCACCTGGGTTATAGGGTCCTTCATTACTAATACATCGGTAACAGATCCAAACTGCGAGAAGTAGTCCCTTAGTTTTTCAGGAGTAGTTTGCCAACTAAGACCACCAACAAATAGCTTGTTCTCGTAGCCTGACAAGTTCCCATTCGCCCCGGATCCACTTGGAGACGATCTGGCCGAGTTCCCATCGTCCACTGCACCATTCATGGCGGTGATCCCATTTTCAAGAGTCGCAGCAACCATTCCGTTAACGACAGGGGCAACAGCTTCCATAATACGTGTCCCAAGCAAATTCTCAAACTAGTCTACAAGACAAACGAGAAAAAATAAAACACATTAGTTGGTTAGTACTAAATATTATATCTATATTCTACTACATATATACATACAGCAAATGCATACTTTATAATACACGCAATCATCATACGTACTATGCAATGTACATACTACAATTAACCGTCAGTAGTAGTATTACGAAGTTTGATCAATGGATGGACTATCCTTCCTTCATGGAACATACTACATATGTTATACATATATTACTGTATGAACGCCGATGCAAGGACGGAAATTTATATATAGGGCAACAAACAGTGGTTTTTCCCAACTCCTGCCAGCCAAATCAATATAAATCCAGCTTTCATACTAATGTAGGAAAATAGGGAAACGTCAATAAAGCGGTATTGATTATATTCCCAAGAATCATTTTATGTTGCTTTTACTCACACTCCTCACTTCTATCACATAGCAAGTAATATGAATATGTCAACCATGTGTGTGTGTACTACGCTTGTTCAGAAATAATATGTGAGTTACTCCACAAAGAGTTCGAATGTGTGCATTCACTCGCTCACCACATTTTTTGGGTACAAACTAACTACAAAGAGTTGCACAGTTCCATAAAGGAAATGAGAAGACTCGTGTTGCGCAATTTAAAAGGAATCCACAGGAGTTGCTTAGTTAAAGTTATATCCAATTTCCAATCCTAACTCAATCAACGGAATGTCCATTTCGGACAAGAATAGAACCCGATTATAGAGCCCGGGAACCGATAAATTGAGTTTCCGTAGTCGATCAAATTTAAATTGCTCTACGTGTAATTTATGTTCATAGAAAGTTTATAAATGGAGATAACTTAAATGATTCGGCCACTAGCTGAGAAAAAATCCCAATTTTTATATTCAGTCACAAAGACATACAATCAACTTAGAAAGCCCATGGGGAGGAAATCTGATGAATTACATTACCATCTAATTCCAGAGGACAAAAAAAGTCGAGTCCTTTGTGTCTGTGTTTCTTGAAAGATGATTTCATTACCGAATCGCTCGCTAACTTGCTTAAAACTTGGAAACACTCAAGAGATAAACAAAAACCAAAAATTCAACATTGTTTAAAGAAAAAAGAGCTCATAAGAACTCTTTATTCTTCATACCCTTTTACACAAACATAAAACTCTGATTGTTAAACTCATCATCAATCATTCACTTTAAACAATACGAAAACGAAACATTTCCATTCCGCTAATCCAAAGCCCCTTTCTTTCCTAGCATAGACAAAAGCGTACAAAAAACAAACTTAACACACAGAAAACTGAAGAAAAAAGTCAGATGGGACACACGATTGCATTGGGGATAATGGAATTTTTCTCCAGTTGGTCCAGTTCACTGAAAGTGAAAGGATGAAGAAGAAAAACATCAGAGCTGCTTTAACAACTCTAACGATAGAAAACATTTCCACCTGACCACACAATTTTTCATGGGAACAGAAACCTTCATCTTTATTCCATACAAAACTTTCTACCAATCCTAAAAAAACAAGTCTGACTGACTCAAGTGAAAACAATTAATGGGCTCAAGCTCATTAATTTTCAGTCTATAACATTTAACCTAGAGATGTTTACCAGCAGAAAAAAAAACTTCGGGAATACTAATACTATACGCATGCAGGGGAGCTATCAAAGGTATTTCTACTCTTGGTCGGCATTTAATTACACTCAAAACATGAGATTCCAACTAAAAGCAGAAAAACAAACAAAAAAAATGCCACTCACTCACTACTAAACACTTATACATCATCATCCCCTCCGTACAGAAATACCGACTACTACTATAATACTTCACACATGTACAAACATTCGAGTAACAAGCAAAACTTCCTTTCCAGTAAATGCAGTCGATGAACTAACTAAAACCAAAAACACATATCTGTTCACCCTCTGGAAGCTAACATATTGCAAAACCTACCTGAATAAATCTGAATACAATTACAGTCTAAATACATCTGTCCACGAGCAAAACCAAACTACTCCAAGTTGGATCAAATTACTCAAACTACTTTATTCGCCCAAATAAATATTAAATACCTTTACTCACACGAACACTTTATTTCCATGACAAAGACTTAACCCATTTTCATTTACGAACCAAACGGCCTGTTCCTTCTAACTCCTCACAGCTTATACAAATTACACTCTCGCTTCAGCCTTTTTTTTTGCATGCTGCAAAATCCCTCACTCACAGCTAACTCAATTTGCTTGAGGGTCCAACCTTCCCCCCTGAAACCATTTTACCTTCACACACAATTCACCTCTCTCACGTTTAGGAACACACAATTTTGTACACGAAACCTCTAGCTCGTCGGGAAAGCGGAGAACATCATTTTACACTTTCTCCTACATTGCTTCATGAAATTTATAAATCAGGACAAGACTTAAGTAACAACATAACGACTGCTTCCCAGCACTTTCTCTGCCTCTCGTTCTCGCATATTCAATTTATGAGAGATTGAATGCTAAATTAGGCTCACTCACTCACTCCGTTCCTCGTTCCCTCTCTCTCAAATCCTAGTATAGTGCTTGTAATACTACAAAACATACGAGAAGTTCCCTACTCCCTCTGACTGAGTGAGTCAACCAAACTTTCAACTAACTCTACGCAGATTTTCATGCAACCTTAGCACAGCATCTTGGGTTCTCACAAACACACATTCACAAATGCACATATTGTAAAACGCAAATAAAAACAAAGAGAGAGTTTCTACACATTGTATTGCCGCATACACAGATATATACTAGTTGTATGTAGTAGCACCCTAATAAAATGTATTTAGCATACGAACTACACATATCCTATCAGAAAACATTAATCCTGAAGTCATTTCAGTTCAGCTCCAGTTCACTTTGACATGAAAGCATTATCACATACATTACGTACAAGCAGTCAAAGAATCTTAGTACTACAATCCCAAAAAAACTTGCATGCATAACAATGAGCCAAACGTACAAAGAGAAGCCTAAAGACCATTTTTGCGACTTTTTTCAACTAACATGAGAAAAAACAGCTTCTACATGCCAAACTCAGTCTACCGTGTATGGATTGTACATGGAACATTTAAAAGGGAGCAGAAGAAGCCTAAGTAAACTATTTTCTCACATTCTGTCATACTTCTTTGAGCTAGCAACTGGAGAGAGCATGCATGGAACAACGAGATATGGAATTAGTCATTCAAAAACATTCGACAACTCAAAAAGAAAATCCATAGATTATTATTATCCACTCCACTGTAAAGACAACACTATTTCATACAACTGGAATTAAGGATCACATTTCCCTATATGCACACTTTACAGTCGAGAAGGTCTACAGACAGTGCCTCCTCCCAACTAAAAACAACAATGCCTTTTACACCAACTGTAGTCAGTTAGTTAGTGAGTTACAAACTTACTTCGAGAAAAACCGAAACTACCGAAGCTCTGCCTATATTTGCATACAATACTGCTGCATATCCCAGTGGAAACTAACAAAGTGAACTATACCAAAAACTTTTGCCCACTTCAGCATGTGCTCCCATCAGCTATCAAGTAGTTAAAAACTCATACATATGATGAGCAGAGAGAAACAATAGAAAAAATTTTGCGTTCAAGCACTACTAGTACTTCTGCTTTCTACTTCGTAGTTCCTCGTTCCTTCCACTTTTCTGAATTCAATATTAATAAGTGAGAACACGCAACCTCTTCTATATCTAAGGATCTAATTTGTGTGGCACAACATTCAGTACTTTCAGTATGCTAGCTGGTTATTATAATGTTTTTCATCTAACTAACAAGCCACCAGTTAGTTAGGAGGATGAGTAACTAACAAATATGAAATATAGGCCGACATACACTATGCATAATAGACAAAGAACCGTACGTCATACTGAGCTCCCATTTTTTGTTTCCCAATCACAAAATGGAGAATCCATGAAAATAATGATCCTTCTATCTCTGATTCCACTCACTCACACACAATTCACTGAGGAACTTTACTAATAGCCATCTGACTTGCAAGATAGCTCAAAAAATCGCTATTAAATCTTTGTTCACAATTAAAAATATTAGCTCTAAATGTGCCCAGTACTCCCACAGCATTCAAAAGAATTAATAAAATTTAGCATAGACGAGGGAAAAAAATGGAAAGGGGTCCTATAATTCTTCAAACTTTTTCTTTCCCATAAAAAAATTTTAAATCGATTCTCCATTTTTAAAGAAAATTTTGCTTTACATAAAACGCTTTAACGTTTACATTGGGGACATCTATTTCAGATTCCTAAAAAAGAGCTTGAAAGCTCGCATTAAATTGACGCACCTTAAAAGCTATATTAAAAACTACTGGTCGTAAACATATTTTACCAGACCATTGTCAGTCAGAGTACATGACACGAGCCATTAGAAAGATGAAGAAAAAAGGCTTATACACAGCCACATGGCATAGGATTCGGGACTAGGTAGGTACATGGAACATTACTAAGTAGAGGAACGATTATAATAATGCTATGTCCGTGATTCTGTCTGTCTGCTTGTCAGGTTGACGGTCTGTCCTGTCTGGGTCCTAAATACCTCGTGAAGGAGGGATTTTGATGAAATTTGTTATTACATATCTAATATTATTTGGACAACTTTATATTTAACATTATTTCAAGGTCTCCCCATCCCCCATTCCCCGTGGAGGGATGAATCAAACGTAACTAAGATAGGATTGCAAATCAGACTAATATTTTACAATATGCAACGTGCTCCACTGCTTCTTTATGTCCACTTGCTGTGGTTTATTATTACTTGTGAGTGAAAGACAGATCAAGAAAGCGAAACTTGGGTGTCATCCAGTTTTAGTTTTTAATATCGAAAGACTTTAGGGATGAAGAAAACTTGGGAGCATTTTCATCATGATCATCATAATAATAATATAAATGGAAACTAGAAGTAACTCCGACTTAGGTTCTGTGACAGATGGTTTCACCCAAATCAATTCCTACAAATGAACTTTCTTTCCACTTTCACTCCAACTCCATTCTCCTTCATTTCCCAAAAAAAAGTTTCCATATCAATATCCATTTGTCTACGAGATCGTTCCAAAACTACCAACTGATCCTCCGTCTCATAAAGACCAGTAGTACACATAATAATAAGGGAGCACAACTCAGGAGCTGAACACAGATTCAAAGCCCTGGAATTCACTTGAAAATGGGAACAAACTCAGGAATCCCTAGTCATTCTCATTTTCAATCCGGCTATTCCATAATTCCGAGCTACCGCCGTACATATAAGTCAGCAAGGATAAGAAATCAACGTTCCTACTGAAAAGCACATTCCATCTGTCAACCCTGTTAGTAAAGTCCTCGTGCTATTATTATGCACTGGTGAGTGGAGAGTTTCACTCAACAGAACGAGCCATATCTACGAGTACAAACTGTACTGGGTCCAGCTCTCTCCATTCTATCAAGTTCCCCCCTCCCCCCAAGAATGAATAAAAGTTCATATACACGAGACATATGTTACGATAGAGACGTAAATTGCTTGCAAGAACCTCTTATTGTCATCAAATGGGATTACAACAGAATTTATTAGAATCCACAACCGAGACAGAAAATATTTTCCACCATTTTGTTCTCACTCAATACGTTGTTAGACATGAACTAACCAACCTCATCTTTTCACATACCTACTATATGTCTTTTGTAATATATAATAATTTCATAATAATAAATAGCATAAAACATGGAGAGAGAAAAGCTATTACGGGAAATCCATTCCCTCTTATGATTATTATATCTTGTTTCCCAATTCTATGAGCCAGAGAGACACACATATCATGCACCTTGATGCTACTCCTTCAACCCAAAAAAGGGCATCAAATAATAATAGCAGTTGACTTACAAATCTTCTCATATAAACAGAATGAAGGATTTCTTCCCCCCATTTGCTCCTATGTAGTAGTACACTCAATACAGATGCCAGTAATAAATCTATCCATACTACAATTTTTTCTCTGATAGTATCAACCACAAACATAGACTGCTGCTTTTACAACCTAACTATACATCTAAAATCAACTCCATTAAATGTACAGCTTACTTTCACTACTGTGATGAAAAAAACCGGGACCAGTGACACGAATCAAATCCGTACTTGCACTCTTACACAGTATTTGATCAACACAAGAGTATATAATTCACCAATAAGTTCCACTCTAGACACTATTATCTCCTCTTTTCCCCTTTCCAATTCCAAAAGCACACAATCCAAATCCTTTTCTTCTCGGCTCTCAAAAATACACAGAAACAGAGCACCTTCCAGTTACCGGGTAGTGAGTGAATGTCAAGTCAAAAAATATTACCGTTCCTTTCCTCACAATGAACTCAAACAAACTACCTCGCTCACTATGCCAACATAACTTTTACACTCGTTTTTTCACCAGTCCATAACCATTTGGACTGACAACTGTGAAAAAACAACAAGCCTTGAAGCTGTGCCAAAGATTCTCGAATCCATACAAGTGGCTACTATCTTTGGTGCACTTACAAGTTCTCTCAGCTCACACACGACTACTACTCATGTTCTTCCCTAACTCGTGTCGTACCCGCCGTGTGCTCCCTAAAGGTGTTATAAGAAACTGGAGAAAAACTTTACCACCGACTTAAGCTACCTACCAACTTACAAACTAACCAACTCACTGTCTATATACCTCGTGCACTCTAAATAGTGACTAACCAAACCAATGGGGCAACCATCCGTATGCATCCGTACAACTACAGAACATAACACATTCTCTAGCATAGACTATATATGGTTGTCCTTCCTTCCCATACACAATATGAATCACTCCAGTCAACCAACAAACTAACTAACTAATGGAGCCGATTCAGAGTCTTAAATTTTCTTCACCATGAACGAATGTTTCTGAGCAACTACTTTTCTTCTTGCTCCTAATGATAACACCACCACTCCTATATATCATGCACACTGGGCAAGAAGGGAATCCATATATTCGTCAGTTCCATGTGTTTCTCTCAATAAACCAAGAACACAGTCCTGTTCTATCTGTTCTCAACGTGAATAATAATATTACACTGTTCCTATCGCAAGCAGTTTGTTTGTTAGTTAGTTGGTTATTAGTTTCTATGCATACCGACAGTCTGGAAAAGGAATTACTCTCTTTCACAGCAAACACTCACACACATCACATGTGTAATACGTACTAGGCAGACTTTACAACAGTAGTCCTTGTTTGTGCTCACTGACTGACTGAGAAGGAATGATGCCTGGGAACGAATAACCGTCCAAAACACCAGCCCAACTGTTCTTCTTCCTCACCCGCTCAACTCAGTTCCATAGTTTGTACATGGTACGTACATAAGGAGAAGTAAAAGCACACCCTTCCCGCATGGATCCTGTCCCGATTCACCAGCAGAGAAAAAAAAATCTCTCTACTCCATCTACGGGTTCCCTCTACCTTCTTCAGAATGGAACACATCCTACTAGATTTGGCTTCGTACCCCATCCGTAGTAAGTAATGCGTATGCTATCTATACCAACTAAACCAACTAACTAAATCTGACTGAACTAAATAACTATCCCAGGAATATGAGTACTAACTAATTCTTGCCGTCATTTCAGCGGTAAAATCAGGTACTTTCACAATAACCTTTATTTAGCAACTAACCAACTAACTAATAAATATAATATTGAATAATGGATTCACAAGGTAGACAGATGGGCACTAAATTCTGGACAAGGTGAAAAATAGCCTCCAGTCAGTTGGTTAGTGATGAGTGCACTGAAATGGAATGGGCACCACGATCTGTTCACAGCAGCAGCTTTTGGTGGTGTGCGGTGATTGAAAACCGAGGTTGGGGAATCATAGTGGTCGTCGTCGTAACTAACTAACGAGACTAACGACCCAGTTGTAACAATGGAAACTTAGATATATGACAATAGCCGAATCTCTATCTATTCTGAATATTTGCATTGACCGGATTTTGTGTCATGATCATTATGAAGTCCTTTGGAGCACTCTGGTGAGTTTGGTTGTCTCTCACAAGACCCTTTCACTTTTTAATAAAGGCAGAAAGAGAATCACTTTCTCTGTCTGTCACACAGGGCCGTGTGGTGCGGCTAATGACTCCCTGATGAATGCCAAATGAGCTACCAAGATTAGCAAGAACCATTAGTTTCCTAGTACCACTAGATGTTCAAACTATAACTCACATGGACTCAGGGAATGTGAGTAAAGAGAGACTCATATGGGCTCCCATTTCTCAATCCGCATGTGTAATAATGATCATCATGAGAGGAGAACAATTTTAATTTCATATAGCACTAACAAACTCACAAACTAGTCAAGTTGAAACTAACTCGCGCAGTTAGTTAGTTTCCATTTATGAGCAGAGTGGAAAAACTAAAAGATTGTAAAACTTGAGTAAAACACAGCTGGCTTGCAAATCATTCTCCCAGATTTCCAATTCCAGTATAAACTAAACTTTTCTGGTCAATTAAAGGCTTAAAAGCGTCATCAGTAGATAACAACTTTATACACACCAGCATCATGCAAAATACATGAAGTGCTGCGTAAGACCACCTAATATTTTCAAATGATTATTCCCTTGGTTATAAATTTGTGACAAGCAGGAACGCTACAGTTGGCAATTCCAATTTCCATTACATGAGAATCTAACGAATAACGAGAGACTGGTCTTGGCAACAGACATGCAAATTCTTATTTCAACCGTATGCATTCAAGCAAATAAGAGACCCTATTGTTTGGTGAGTCAAGACGAGAAAAAAGAATGGTTCTCACCTTGCAGGCATCATGAGATGGCACCCTAATAAATAGTTAGTGTCACACGGTGCACATGATATAGGGAAGAATGAAAGTGTAATTTAGGATCTGCTGGAAAAGGCTGTTTACATGATCACAGCCTGTGAGCCTCCACTAGTAACAACCGTTGTCTACTTTAAAGGGAGACACATTTCAACAACTAATAAATAAACATAGAAAATACATCTTTATTAGACGAGCCGTCCTTATTTCTAGAGCGAAACTGAACTACACAAGTTCACCCGACATGGCTAGATTAATATCCTGTTTCTTCCTAATAAAATATTGCCTCAAACTCTTAAGCAGTTTTCCATGTTCAACATCTAAAATACTACAGAGTAACTACTCACTAAAACGACTATGGCAAGGAATATATAAATGTTCCCATTTTCTTGCACCCGGACCAGCACCCGCACACTTTTTACTTCTTCTCTCCTCCTAATTGAGTTAAAGTGTATCATTATTTCTTGACACCTTTAAGTAGACTTGGGAAACAGGTTCATTTCCTCTTCTCTTTCTTGTATAAGTAGTCACTGCTGGCTCAGGTAAATTGCTAAAAGTTTTCCCCATTGGCGATAATTCTCTGTGAGCCCACCAGAATGTAGTGTACAACCATTTACTCGGCTAAGTATGCACCAGGGTATTCAAATCAGTCAGTGTACATTTTTCTTCTTTCTCAGACTAGACTAACTAACCTGCATGAAATGACGAAAATACTAGTCTACCTCTCATAACACTCCATCCTTCTTCGTCTTTATGTACACATACTTAGAATAGCGAACATAATGGAAGTATGGACAAAAAACTTCTCTCTCTCTCTCTCTCTCTCTCTACTAGCTTAGCCCCTCTAAACAAATACTTTGGACGAGTGGAGCAAAGATGAGCATATGATTCCACTTAAGATTTCATCTTTCCCGGACAAATCCTACAGTAGTCCTCGTAAAATGAGCAATATGGCAGCTGAACAACAGGAAAACTACTACCATACGAAAAAAAACCAGGAATTAAAACTATTACTTTTTATCATTATCCTGCCCCAGCCCTCATTAACTGTCACATAAGCTCACTTGCCATTTCCTTCCTTGTCCTTCTTGAATGGTATACTCTCAACTCCCCTAAAATTCCCTACACAAATTGCATTAGCTTTACAACAAAATGAATGAAAAATAGCAGATTTCCATCCTCATCAAGTTTCTCCTCCATTAATAAGCATAAGGTCCTAACAGTTGCCCATACTTACTAACAAACTACCTACCTACAAACAAAAACTCAGTCCCTTCCACTATAGTATTCGACACAGTTGCAAAATTAACTGTCATTCCATACTACACAGATCCATTAAGTACTGGAGAGAAAGTACTTAAACACTTCATAACAATTCTTTCGCGCACACAATCATAACAAAGACACTTCTCCTACTCCAACGACCATTCAATTCTAGTAATGTGAATGTAACTGGGATCATTATTATTTCGCACACAAGAATACAGAACCCCCCTCCTATACATATCTACTATGATGTGCCAATAATAAACGCTATGAAAAGAATGCATAACTCTCTTTCTCTCTCTCTCTCTCTCTCCTTTCTATTGTTGTCCCAAGTAAAGTTCCATCGGTTTCCATTCCAACTCAACTCAAAAGCTCCACATCCTCATCCACATTGTTACACTCGCATACATTAGAAGATAAATGTGCCAGACTGACTGAGAACATAATAACACACACACTACATACCACACCACCACACCAGGATACACACAGAAAAGCCAAGTTTTACACAAAAGGAAACGTACGAGTGATTGAGTGGTACAAGTAACGACATACTACCACCGTGTGCAAAGAAACTTTATAATCATACATACCCTCTCTTTCACTCACCAACTATTACATACCATTATTATTACAGACTAACTACGATTTCTTAGTTACCTTCAGGAGCCACTAATTATACACAAATCCTTCCCATTCCCTAACAAACCAACCAACCAACGACCTCATGCATAGCACAGGAGTACAACAATAGGATGAATACTATTTCAGTACAACAACAACAGCAGTACTTATAGTAGTACAAGTCAAGTCAACTCGGTCCGATGAGTCCTTCCATCATCCACACGGATGAATACACACTCCAAAAAGAGCTCTTAAAGGTATGAAAGTGATATTGCTTTCTCGCTCACACAGTACAAGACAAGACATGTCAGTGAGAAAAAGAGAGAGGGAATTTAGTGGGGGG
>Ga0210040_10004165_pt1 | contig 19035 bp, 19 predicted proteins | sample CryGeyCG12114_NA_FD_185462 | JGI IMG/M metagenome (GOLD analysis project Ga0210040, IMG submission 185462) | Groundwater microbial communities from aquifer - Crystal Geyser CG19_WC_8/21/14_NA (SPAdes) (version 2) | ecosystem: Environmental > Aquatic > Deep subsurface > Groundwater | place: USA...
AACGCTGCCCCGCTATGAAAGCTGCCAGCCCGAATACAATCTGTATGCCCGCGATAGCTTCGAGGGTGCGCTGCAGCAAACCTGCGAGAAGCATGACATCGGCGTCATTCCGTATTTCAGCCTGGCGTCCGGGTTCCTGACCGGCAAGTATCGCTCAGAAGCCGATCTCGGGGACTCACAGCGCAGCGGTTTGGTGAAGCAGTACCTCAACGACAAAGGCTTCCGCATTCTGGCCGCGCTGGATCAGGTGGCCGGGGAAACAGGCGCCACCCCAGCCGAGATTTCTCTTGCCTGGCTTGTTGCACAGCCTGGCGTGACGGCGCCGATCGCGTCCGCCACTTCGGTCAAACAGGTTGAAAGCCTCGCCAAGGGGGTCCGCCTCGACCTCAGCGCTGACCAGCTCGCGACTTTGACCAACGCAGGAAAGTAGAAATTGCGCTCTGTCCCGATGACCGTCGGGACAGAGCTCCGATCACCTTACCATTCGAATGCGTCGGTGTTTTCCCGCGCGCCAAGCAGGAAGGCGTCGGCGGTCAGCAGCAGGGGAGAGCCGTCCACCTCGCTGCGCTTGTCGTCCAGAAGCTGCGCAAAGTGCTCATAGATCCGCTCATACTCCTCGGAAGGTGCCTCCACCTCGGTCCGTCCATCGATTTTAAGAACAGTGCCGCCTTTTTCCAGCGCCAGGGTTTCCCCCCTGCCGGTCTCGATGGTGATGGTCCAGACCTCGCCGGTTTCTTCCAACCAGTTGAAATGGGCGCTCATTTCGGGTCCGTCGATAACGCCCGATTTGAAGCGGATCGTCGCGTCGACCGGCGTGCCGCGGTTGGACGGGAACTTGAGGTCGGCTTTTTCCACAAACACCGGGAATGGCATGATCTTGGTGAAAATCGAGAGCGCGTTGATGCCGGGGTCGCAAACGCCGAAGCCGCCGGGCTCCCACACCCAATCCTGCCCCGGATGCCATTTGCGCACGCTTTCGCGCCAGTCGATCCGCACACTGCGAACGCCATCGGCAGCCAGGACGTCACGGGCACGGTCTACAGCCCTGTTGTAGCGGGAGTGCCAGGTTTGAAACAGCACTCGACCCTTCGCTTCAGCATAGGACACCAGATCGTTGAGTTCTGAAATCGTCGGCGTGGGTGGCTTTTCCATCAGCACATCGCACCCGGCATCCAGAGCCTCGCGGACATAGGCGTGGCGGACGCTGGGCGGGGTGCAGATTGCAACGAGCTTGACCTCTGGCAAGGACCGGTAAAGCTCACCGGCAGTGCGGAACACCGGCAACCCGTCGGAGGCGACGCCACGCCCAGACACGGTCGCAGCCAGCTCGAAGCGATCGCTTTTGCGGATCACCGGCAGGTGTTGGTCCTGTGAGATTTTGCCGATTCCAATCACCGCGATCTTGCGCGTGCTCATGCTTGTTCATTCTCCGGTTGCTGGCTGTATAGAGCAGAGCAGGGGAGGCTCTGCCAAGAGCGGAGAACACGAGACTGGCGGCCCTAACCCTCCTGTCCGGTGCTCGGGTTGTTTGAGCGCGCGTTCATGTTGTGATTGGCGGGAAACTCTTTTGAGTCTGACGCGTTCCGAACTTTGCCGCCGCTTCAAGCGGGCGGCTTTTTGCGGCCGTTCTGACGACCGCTATCGGGTAACGGAAGGCGTCTTGCCCGATCAATCAGCTGGGCCGAACTGTTTTCGGAGTTGCCAATATTATGAACGAAGACCTCAAGCACACGATCGCCATCGCGATGGATACCGAGCTGCAGCGTCAAGCCGAAAGCGGTGCCAACCGCATCGATTTGGATGCGATGGCCGGTGCGGTGGCCGCGGTGGTGGACGAGAACAAGCCGTCGGCCTTTCCGCTCGATGAGGGTCGTCGGCCCGACGAACTTAACTCCAACAACGACGGCTGATTGTTGCACGCCTCACGTCCGCATTGCCGTCCCACTGGGCTGAGCTATGGCTGCGCTTCGGGTGAGTGTTTCAACTGGGCGATGCGGGTTTTCGGGCTGGAATTGGCGGCGTGAGCAAGGCACGCTTTGTCGGCGTAATCGAAGTCGGCAAAGCCCGGGCCAGCGTTCATGTGGTCGACTTGGACCAGATCGGGATCGTGGCGAGCCGCACGCGGCAGAATGCGGTACAGCGCGGCTCCCCTTACCCGCATTTTGACACCGACGCGCTCTGGGCATTCTTTTGCGAAAGCCTTGCCGAGTTGTCTCGCGGCCAGCGGATCGATGCGCTTTCGGTCACGACGCACGGCGCGACGGCGGCGCTGGTGGACGGAGCCGGCGATCTTGCACTTCCGGTTATGGATTACGAGTTCACCGGGCCCGAGGTTTTGTCCGCTGAATACGATGCGGTTCGCCCTGACTTTGCCGAAGGCTATTCGCCGCGCCTCCCTGCCGGCTTGAACCTTGGCGCACAACTTTTCTGGCAAGCGCGGCGCTTTCCGGAAGCTTTCGCCCGAACGCGCTGGATCCTGCCATACCCGCAATATTGGAGTTTTCGGCTGACCGGCACGCCCGCGGCTGAAATGGGCTCGCTCGCCTATCACACCGATCTGTGGGATTTCGGCACGGACCTGTATTCTTCCCTCGTGATGCGGGAAGGCTGGGTTGAGCGCATGCCGGAGGTTTGCCGTCCTGACACATGCTTGGGGCTCACCAGCCCTGCCGTCACTGCGCGCTGCGGCTTCACACGCGCTATTCCGGTGTTTTCCGGTATCCAGGATGCGAATGCGACGCTGCTGGCGCATCTGCTCAAGCGCGAGCAGCCCTTTGCGGTCGTATCCAGTCAGGTCTGGGTGGTCGTGTCCGCTCCGGGCGGTGATCTTGAAGGTCTCGATCCCAGCCGCGACACCCTGGTAAGCATCGATGCATTCGGCCGGCATGTTCCCGTTTCGCGGTTCATGGGCGGACGCGAATGGGACAATCTGACCGGCGGTCTTGCCGTTGATCCGTCTCCTGCGACAGTCGCGCGCGTGCTTGATCAGAAGATCATGCTGTTGCCGTCCTTGACCGAAGGCTCAGGCCCATTCCAAAATCATCATGCACGCTGGACCGTGCCGCGCGATCGGCTCGATACGGAAACGCTGAACGTGGTCGCCTCGTTTTACCTTGCGCTGATGACAGCGGAGTGCCTCCGCCTCGTGGGGGCTGAAGGCCCAATCGTTCTGGAAGGGCGGTTCGCCTTCAACACATGTTACGGCAGCATGCTAGCGGCAGCGACCGGGCGCAAAGTGCAGCCGAACCGGAGAGGCGCAAGCGGCACGGTTGTGGGAGCCGCATTGCTGGCAAGGATGGAGCCTCCCCTCGAGCCACCGACCGAGGCAATCAGCCCACCGCCGCCGGGCTATGCCGAATATGCAGCGATCTGGCGCAAGCGCGCCTGATTCGCACCGATCTCGCGCAAGCGCGTCCGATGTTGAAGGCTGCTCTGTCCTTTTAAGCTGCCGTGCGCTGGGCGAAAGTCTTTTTCGGCAAGACCAAGCTCTGGGCGGCCTTGCGCGCCGCATCAGCAGACGCAAACACCTGCCCATCAATCGGGAACACAGGCAGCTTTACTGCAACAAAGCGAACGCCGCCGCTTACCGGAACAATGATGCCCTGCGGCTCTCCGCCGACTTCAATAACAAGAGGCTTTGGCACTTGATGTGCTCCTCAGGCAAGCTGCTCGAGGCAGATGCCGGGTTCATAACCGAAGGTGAAGACGAAACGGTGACGGGGGTCACATCCGTTTCGGTTGGCGTACCTTGGCAAAACCACACCAATGGATACGTCGCGAAATCGAACGGCATACAGCGAACTGCCCTGCACTGATCGGTTTCATGGCGTGATGCCCATTGGGAAGAGAAGTTGAGTGTGCACGGCTCGGCGAGTTATCGCAAGCGGAAAACCGCAGCCTGGCCGAAAACTCGATTCCGTGGTGCCAGAGCGGCTGCCGGCGACGGGTAAAACCGTTGCACGATCCGCGGTGGTGGCCGGATGGGAGAGACCTAGGCCCGCTGCGCGTCCAGAAACGATCGCACAAGCGCAGCATCGACATTTTTCTCGACGAATGACCTGCCAATGCCGCGGGTCAAAATAAAGGTTAGCGCCCCGCGGGAAACTTTTTTGTCCTGCCCAATCGCTGTCATCAACTCGTCAGTCGAGGGCAGGGCGCCAGGAATGTCCTGCAAAGTTGTGGGCAAGCCTGCCTTTTGGAGATGGCGCTTGATGCGGGTCGTGTCCTGGGACGAGGCGAGCTCGAGCTTGGCCGAAAACTCATGCGCCATCACCATGCCGACGGCGACACCTTCGCCATGCAGCAATCGGTCCGAGTAGCCGGTTGCCTTTTCAAGCGCGTGGCCAAAGGTATGGCCGAGATTGAGAAGCGCCCGGACGCCGGTCTCCTTTTCATCGGCGAGCACAAACCGCGTCTTTGCCTGGCAGGCCCGGGCTACGGCCTCGCCCCGAGCCGGTCCGCCATCAAAGATTTCCGCCTGATGCGCTTCGAGCCAGTTGAAAAAATCCGCGTCGTCGATCAGCCCGTATTTGACGGTTTCGGCATAGCCGGACGCAAACTGGCGAGCGGGCAGGGTGTTAAGGGTCGACAGGTCGGCCAGCACCAGTTTGGGCTGGTGGAAGGCGCCGATCAGGTTTTTGCCGTGGGGTGAATTGATGCCGGTTTTTCCGCCAACGGATGAATCCACCTGTGCCAGGAGCGTCGTCGGGATCTGAACGAAATCCATGCCGCGCCGCACCACGGAGGCAGCAAACCCCGCGAGGTCACCGATCACCCCGCCCCCAAGCGCCAGGATCATGTCGCCGCGCTCGAGCTTGGCCGCAAGAAGGGCCTCGACCACGGTTTCCAGCTGCCCGTAGGACTTGCTCGCCTCTCCAGCGGGAACCACCACGGTGGTGTTATCGAGCCCAGCCGTTTGAAGCGAGGCCAGCAAGCGGGGCAGCTGTTTTTCGGCGACATTGCTGTCAGTCACAATGCCGAACCGGCGGCCGGGAAATCTTTCGCCCAGAATTGCTCCCGCCCGGTCGAGCAGGTCGGCCCCGATCAGAATATCGTAAGCACGCTCACCGAGCGGAACATGCACGATGGTGATGGGATCAGGCGTCGGCAAGCGGCGTCTCCCGCGCGGAAAGATGGGCGATTACCACCTCGATTATATCGTGGGCCACAACATCCTGTGGCACGTCGCGGGAAACGGCGGTGATGTCCGCTTCAGCGTAAATGGGGTAACGCGCATCGATCAGCGTCTTTAAGCTTTCGCGTGGATTGGCCGTTTTGAGCAGCGGGCGGTTCGAGCGACGCGATACCCGCGCGAAAAGCAGCTCGAACTCAGCCTTGATCCACACCGAGAGAGCGGCGGCTTTTATGGTTGCCCGCGTGTTCTCCTGCACAAAGGCGCCGCCGCCCGTGGCCAATACGACGCCTTTTTCGCGCAACAAGCGGCCAATGACGCGGTGCTCGCCACTGCGAAATTCGGCTTCCCCGTGATCGCGGAAAATATCTTCGATGCTCTTTCCCGCCGCTTTTTCGATTTCCTCGTCGCTGTCGAAGAATCGCCGTCCGAGGCGATTGGCGATGCGGCGGCCGACGGTGGTTTTGCCGGCCCCCATCATGCCAACCAGCACCAGCGGTCGAGACCCGAGCAACCGCTCGATCTCCGCCTTTTGCCGTGCACGCGTGGGTCCATCCCCTCGGCTCAACTGTGGTGCATCCCCCCGCCGTGTATTCGGCCTCCGGTTCAAGCGTGAGCGTGGTCGGCCTGTCAAGGGCGGCTCACACCGCCGGGCGGCGCCGAGAAAACGAAGACGGCGCTTTCTCTTGATCGCGACAGGGGAATTTGAAACAAGTTTAACCAGGGCCGTGTGAGTGTGCGCAGGCCCGAACGCAGAGCGCAAATGCCCACCCTGATCCGATTCTTCGTTTTTCTTGCCGTTCTTGCCGGTCTTGGTTTTGCCGGGATGCTGGCTTTGACCATGTTTGTTGATCCGGGTGAAAAAGAAATAATAATGCAAATACCGGCGCGCGAGATCCAGGGCGGGGCGCAAACCCGCAATGGGCCGATCAACGTGCCGCGACCGCTGGTGAACTCCACACCCGCTCCCGCCAATACGGCAACGCCGGCAGCCGCAGCGGCGGCTCCCCCCGCAACACCGCCGGTCAGCAGTGCCCCAATCGCGCCCAATGCCGACGAGGATGTTCCGGAGTGAGCGGACCGGAGCCGCACCTGATCGAAGCATTTCTGGAGATGATGAGCGCCGAGCGCGGCGCGGCGCAAAACACCATTGATGCTTACCGGCGCGATCTGTCCGACTACGCAGCCTTTCTCGGCAGCCGTGGCTCACGGCCATCGGCCGCCGACAAAACTCTTATCACCGCCTATCTGGACCGCTTGCACGCCGAAGGGCTTGCGGCTTCCAGCAGCGCAAGACGTCTCTCGGCCGTACGTCAGTTTCACAAATTTCTTTGCGCCGACGCCCTTCGTGGTGACGATCCCACCCGGATCATCGCAAGCCCCAAAACCCGTCGCGACTTGCCCGAGGTGCTCTCGATCGAGGAGGTCGATCGCATGCTGGCGCAAGCCGAGCTGGAGGCCGGCGCCATAGCCGACAGCGGCAAGGGGCAAGGGACTCTACGCCTTTATGTCCTGCTGGAACTGGCCTACGCAACGGGCATGCGCGTTTCCGAACTGGTCGGGCTCAAGCGCTCGGCCGTCACGAGGGATGCGAGCTTTCTTCACATCGTTGGAAAGGGCGGGCGCGAGCGCATCGTGCCGCTCAACGACCGTGCCCGCGATGCCGTGAGGGCTTATCTCGAAACGCTTCTGCCCGGGCCTTTTCTGTTTCCGGCCGATGGCGCCGATGGGCATCTGGCGCGACAGGTTTTTGCCCGCGATCTGAAGGGGCTTGCAGCGCGGTGCGGTATCTCGGCTGCGCGCGTCAGTCCGCACGTCCTGCGCCACGCATTCGCGAGCCATTTGCTGGCGGGTGGTGCCGATCTCCGGGTGGTGCAGACTTTGCTTGGTCACGCCGACATCTCCACCACCCAGATCTACACCCACGTCCTGGATGAAAAACTGCGCGTGCTGGTCGAGACCCATCACCCCTTGTCCGAGCAACAAGGCTAGGGGCTGCAAAGGGTTGACACGGTTCCAGCGGCTCGCCACGTTGCGGCCACTTTAGGACGCAAGGAGCTTGGCCTCCTTTCCGGGAAACTGCAGGGCAATGCTGTCTTACCTCGACTTTGAAAAACCAGTCGCCGAACTGGAAGGCAAGATCGCCGAGCTCAAGTCCTTGGCCCAAACGGACCAGGCCGTTGCGATCGATGAAGAAGTCAGTCGCCTTAGCAAGCGCGCCGAGGAAGCACTCGGCGAGATCTACAAAAAGCTGACCCCCTGGCAGAAGACGCAGGTCGCCCGCCACCCACAGCGCCCCCATTTCACCGACTATGTGAAAGGGCTGATCACGGAATTCACGCCGCTTGCCGGGGATCGGAAGTTCGCAGAAGACGCCGCCCTGCAAGCGGGCTTCGGGCGCTTCGAGGGTCAGCCTGTTGCGATTATGGGCCAGGAAAAAGGCTCCAACACCGAAACCCGGCTCAAGCACAATTTCGGCATGGCCCGTCCGGAAGGCTATCGCAAGGCGGTGCGCATCATGGAGATGGCCGACCGTTTCGATATTCCGGTGATCTCGTTTGTGGATACGGCAGGCGCTTATCCCGGCATTGGCGCCGAAGAACGCGGGCAAGCCGAAGCGATCGCCCGCTCCACGGAAAAATGTCTTGAACTCGGCGTGCCCAATCTGTCGGTCATTATCGGAGAAGGCGGGTCGGGTGGCGCTATTGCTCTGGCGACCGCGAACCGGGTGCTGATGCTTGAACACGCGATCTACAGCGTGATCTCACCTGAAGCCGGCGCGTCCATCCTGTGGCGAGACGCTGGGAAGGCGCAGGATGCGGCCAACAGCATGAAGATCACTGCCCAGGACCTGCTGGGGTTCGGCGTTGTTGATACCGTTATTCCCGAGCCGGTGGGCGGGGCACACCGCGACCATTCCGCGGTTTTGAGCGAGACCCGCCGGGAGATCGGCGACTTCCTGCTTAACTTCCGAGCCAATCGCAGTCGGCTCGAAATCCGTGAGCATCGGCGCGAGAAATTCCTCGCCCTTGGCACGGCGCTCGGCTGATCGGCCGAACTGGTTGCGCGGGTGGTAAGCTGTTTGTTCACCTTTTCCGGTTAGCCGGCAGTAACCAAGGCTTTTCCGCGGGGCGATGATATGATGCTCATTTGTTGTGGCGTACACACATGCTGACCCTGTTGAAGCGTGGTTTTGGCCTCCTGCTCATCATCTTGCTTGCTGGCAGCCTTTCGGCGTGCGGCGGCCTGCTATCCGGTGGCAACAGCCGGGCGAACGTTCCCTTGTCAAAGGAACTGGTGTCGCAGCTGGCGAGCATCGGGTCCTCACCCAAGCAGGGGATGATGATCCGCGTCTTCAAGCAGAGTTCGGAGCTGGAGGTCTGGAAGCGGACGCAGTCAGGCGAGTACAAGCTGCTCAAGACCTATGAGATCTGCGCCTGGTCCGGCGATCTTGGTCCCAAGATCAAGGAAGGCGATTATCAGTCGCCGGAAGGGTTTTACACCATCAGCCCAGGTCTGATGAACCCGAACTCCAAGTATTTTCTGGCGATGAATACCGGTTTTCCCAACAAGTTCGACCGCGCCAACGAGCGGACCGGCTCCAATCTCATGGTGCACGGCGATTGTAAATCTGTCGGTTGTTTTGCCATGAGGGACGATGGCATCGCCGAGATCTATGCCTTGGCGCGAGAAACCTTCCGGGGCGGCAATCCCAACTTCCAGGTGCAGATTTTCCCGTTCCGGATGACAGCGGACAATCTGGCAAAACAGGCGGGAAGCCCGCATCTGCCGTATTGGAAGAACATCAAGGAAGGCTACGACCTGTTCGAGCTCAATCGCACGCCGCCAAGCTGGGATGTGTGCGAAAAGCGCTATGCCTTCAATGTGAGTAGCGCAGCCCCGCTTGATCCTGTCGGCGCGTGCCCGGCTGGCGCCACTGACCAGCGCCTTGCCGAGCGGCAGGCCGCCGACGATGCAGTCTTGAGCGCAGCGGTTTCTCGCTACACTGATGGGCAGGCCAAGCAAGCTGAAGCCGAAGGGAAGGCCGAAGCCGAGCGAGCCGCGATCCAAGCCCGTGGCGAAGCGATCGGCGGCTTCTTTTCCGCGATCGTGGACGGAGGCAGCGCCCCTGCGGCCGCACCAAGCAATGGGGTCGCTCCGGCCCCGCAATCGCGGCCAAGCAAGGGCTAGGGATCAAGGTGCGGGGACGTGGCCGCCATGTCTTTGCAATCGTTTTGCTGCTTGGCCTTGTTTGTGTCGGCAGTCTAGCTATTCCGTTCGCCCGCTCCGCAATTCGCCATGTCCTGCAACCCGAGCAGCGCGCCGTGAGACCCGAAGGCCCGTTCGACCGCACGCCGTTGCTCGCGGATTTGAAAACGGCCGGGTTCAAGCTGGGGCATCCGGCCTTTGTGCGGATTTTCAAGCAGGAAGCACGGCTCGAGCTCTGGATGCGCGATGGCAAGCGGTTCCGCCTGTTCCGGGCCTACGACATATGCCGCTTTTCCGGCGATCTCGGGCCCAAGCTGCAGGAAGGGGACCGGCAGGCGCCCGAGGGGTTTTACAAGGTCGCCCGGCGGCAGCTTAACCCCCACTCCCGCCATCATCTGAGCTTCAACCTCGGCTTTCCCAACGCCTTTGACCGGCAGCACGGGCGCACCGGTTCGGCGCTGATGGTGCACGGCGGCTGCTCCTCCGTCGGCTGCTATGCGATGACCGACGAGAAGATCGACGAGATCTACGCCGTAATCGAGGCCGCCCTCGACGGCGGACAGCGGGAGGTGGACGTTCACATCTTCCCGTTCCGCCTCGATACCGAGGCGTTCCTCGCCGACGGGGGACATGCGGCCGTGCCGTTCTGGCGCAACCTCGCCCAAGGTTATGCACTGTTCGAGGCCTCTGGCCTGCCGCCAAAGGTCGGCGCCTGCGATGGCGTGTACCTGTTCGGCAAAGACGCCGAAGAACGCGGCTGCGAGCCGATCAGCGGCTGGGTGTAAGACGTGGTGCCAGTTGTGTTCTAGGGACGGGTGACACTCAACAGCGTCACCGCTGCATCGAAGCTACCCAGATCGTGTCTGCCTGCACTTTCGCTCTGGCCTGATAAGCCCAGGAGACCATCCGTGGGGTGCTCCCAGATCACAGAGCCCGGCATCACGGCCTCGATCGCAGCATACCAAGCCACCAGCGAAGCTTGCAGCCGCAGGTGGAGTTCGAAGTTGCGTCGTGTCCGCGTTGGATCATTTTCCCGCTGCTGACGCGCGGTCGCTTCGTCGAGCATTTTTACAAGATAACGGTCTGCAAAGCCGATCCTCCGTTCGCGGAAGGCGTCTCGCATGGCTGTGAGTTCAAATTGCCAGGTTTGTTCGCTCGCAACGCCGATCTGCCAGAGTGACCAGACGTAGTGCAGCTTTAAAGGGTCGGTATCACAGACAGCCACTCCCAGAGAGCGTTCCAGCTTCAAAGCTTTGTCCCACCGGCAGCTGTTCTGTGTGACCCAGAAGTCAGCGGCAGCTTGGGGATCAGCGTCCCGATCAGGTGCGCCCTTCATGCTCCCGGTTTCCGGCAACATATAGGTAGGAGCGTGCTTCTGGCACCACGTGGTCTTTCCGGCTGCGCTGATGCCCTCAACAACAATGATCATGGTCGTTCCAGAGTATGCAATATGGGCGCTGCCTGCCGCACGAATGAACGCCAATCCAATGGAGCTGCCTGATGTTGCTTGTGATCTTGCTGGTGTTGTTGCTTGCCTTCGTGCAGGCGGGAGTTCTTGCGCAATACCGGATCAATCTGGTCGGCTTTACTGAGCTGCTCGGCCCGCGAGACGACCTGCCCGAGGCAAAATCTCCCCGGCTTGGACGAGCGAAGCGGGCCCTCGACAACCTACACGAAACCCTGCCGATCTTTTTGACCTTGGCCATCCTGTCGATCGTGCTGAACGAGGAAGGCACGCCCTCCATGATCGGAGCCGTTGTGTATCTGGTCGCGCGCGTTTTGTACGTGCCCTCTTACCTCCTAGCACTCAGCCCTTGGCGCTCGGTGTGCTTTGGCGTGTCGGTGCTTGGATTGGCGGCGTTGGCTTTGCCCGTCGTCTCGCACGTTTCGTTGCCGTAGCGGCACGCCATAGAAAAGGCCGGCGGGAGTGATCTCTCCCGCCGGCCTTCCCTTTGATACAGTGCACGATGAGCTAGTATGCCCCGTGGCAGTGCTTGAACTTCTTGCCCGACCCGCACGGGCAAAGCGCATTGCGCTGGATGCCGACCAGGAGAGCTGGATCAAGGGGCCGCAAGCGCGGATCAGTGTCCGGGTTTCGTTCCCCGGAGCGATCAAGAGTGCCGACGCCCGCTTCGGCGAGGGCAATGCCTGCAGCCGAGCTGCCGGCGATGCCGCCGGTTAGGGCCGCACCGCCAATCGTGCCCGAGATGCCGCTTTCGGCGTCGTTTTCGCCGGTGGTCGGGTCCACATGGATGTCGAACAGTTGCGACAGGTCCGGGTACTCGGGCTCAGGCGGGCGCATCTGGATTTCGATATGGCTGAGCTGTGTCGTGACCAGTTCACGCAAATTGGTCAGCATCGCCTGAAACAGCTCGTAGGCTTCCTGCTTGTACTCGGTCAGCGGATCGCGCTGCGCCAAGCCGCGCCAGCCGACAACCTTGCTGAGGTGGTCGAGGGTAACCAGGTGCTCTCGCCACAAGGAATCGATCGACTGAAGCAGAATCGACTTTTCGACCTGCCGCATCACCGTGGGGTTTGGCGTGCCGCCAGCGGCGAGGCCGGAAACGAAGCGCTCCTCCTTTTCGGCGGCCTGCTTGTCCGCGAGCTCCATCAAGCGCTCGCGCACCTGCTCGACGTCGATGCCTTCTTCCTCCGCCCAGGATTTGATCGGGGCCTGAACGCCAAGGTAGGTGTCGGCTTCCGTTTCCAGCTGCTCCACGTTCCACTGCTCGGGATAGGACCGCTCCGGAATGGCCTTGCCGATGATGGAGTCCACCACTTCGCGCCGCATCTCGGCAACCGTATCCTCGACGCTCTCGCTGTCCATCAGGTCGATGCGCTGTTCAAAGATCACCTTGCGCTGATCGTTCATCACGTCATCGTATTTGAGGATGTTTTTTCGGATATCGAAGTTGCGCGCTTCCACCCGGCCCTGAGCGCGTTCGATGGCCTTGGTGACCCAGGGATGCGTGATGGACTCGCCGTGCTCCAGGCCCAGCTTGCTCAGCATGGAATCCATGGAGTCCACCGGAAAGATCCGCATCAGATCGTCCTGGAGCGACAAGAAGAAGGCGGAGTGACCGGGATCGCCCTGCCGGCCGGACCGGCCGCGTAGCTGGTTGTCGATGCGGCGCGACTCATGGCGCTCGGTGCCGATCACCATCAGGCCACCGGCCGCAAGGGCCCTTTCCTTTTCAACGGCAATATTGGCCTTGATCTCGGCGATCTTGGCGTCTCGGGCGTCCCCTTCCAGGCCCGCCGCTTCCTTTTCCACCCGCATTTCCAGGTTGCCGCCGAGCTGGATGTCGGTGCCGCGCCCCGCCATGTTGGTGGCAATGGTAATTGCGCCCGGCACGCCGGCATCGGCGATGATGTGCGCTTCCTGCTCATGGTAGCGCGCGTTGAGGATCTTCATGTCCCCGACGTTCTTTTTGCGCAGGAGCTCGGCCAGCATTTCGGATTTTTCGATCGAGGTGGTGCCGACAAGGACCGGCTGGCCGCGGGTCTGGCACGCCTTGATCATGTCGGCGATGGCGTCGAACTTTTCAGCCGCAGTGCGATAAATCGCATCCTCGTCGTCGTCGCGGCGCACCGGCAGGTTGGTTGGAACCGTGACCACGTCGAGCTTGTAGATGTCATAAAATTCTTCCGCTTCCGTGGACGCGGTGCCGGTCATACCGGCAAGCTTTTCGTAGAGGCGGAAATAGTTCTGGAAGGTGATGGAGGCGAGGGTCTGGTTTTCGGCCTGGATCTTGACCTGTTCCTTGGCCTCAAGCGCCTGGTGCAGGCCTTCCGAATACCGGCGGCCCGGCATCATGCGGCCGGTGAACTCGTCGATGATCACCACTTCGTTGTTGCGGACGATGTAGTCCTTGTCTCTTTGAAACAGCTTATGGGCGCGCAACGCTGAATTGAGGTGATGCACCAGCGCGACGTTTTCGATGTCGTAAAGGGACTCGCTCTTGAGCAGGCCCTCCTGCGTGAGGCGCTCCTCAAGCCGCTCGACACCTTGATCCGTAAACGTTGCCGCGCGGTGTTTCTCGTCGACCTCGAAGTCGCCTTCCCCGACGATCGGCATCAGCGCATCGATCTTCATGTAAAGGTCGGACCGGTCTTCGGAGGGGCCGGAGATGATCAACGGCGTTCGCGCTTCATCGATCAGGATGGAGTCCACCTCGTCAACGATCGCGTAGGCATGGCCGCGCTGCACCATCTGGTCGCGCGCGTACTTCATGTTGTCGCGCAGGTAGTCGAAGCCGAATTCGTTGTTGGTGCCGTAGGTCACGTCCGCGGCATAGGCCGCCTTGCGTTGCGTATCGTTAAGGCCATGGACGATGATCCCGACCTCGAGCCCCAAAAATTTGTAAAGGCGGCCCATCCAGCCGGCATCGCGCTGCGCAAGGTAATCGTTGACGGTTACCACGTGAACGCCACGCCCGGTCAGGGCATTAAGATACACCGGCAGGGTGCCGACCAGAGTCTTGCCTTCACCGGTCCGCATCTCGGCGATGGCCCGGTCGTTCAGCACCATGCCGCCGATCAGCTGCACGTCGAAATGACGCATGCCGAGCACGCGGCGCGATCCTTCACGAACAGTTGCGAACGCCGGAACCAGCAGGTCTTCAACCGTGCTGCCATCGGCGATGCGCTGCTTGAACTCGGCAGTCCGGGCGCGCAATTGCTCGTCGGTGAGCGCCTTGAGCTCAGGTTCCAGCGCATTGATCGCGTCGACCGTGGCCTGGAAACGCTTGACGCGCCGATCGGACGGGGACCCAAAGAGCCGACGGGCGAGTGCAGCAACAACCATTGCTCTAAGTCCTCATTGCTCGATCTGACGAGGGAAATGGGTGCCGTCCGGTAGACTGGCGGAAGGCGCAAGGGCCTCCGAGGCGGCTGCCTCGTCCTGCTTCTGTAAAGCTCCAACTGATGTAAGAGCGACCCCTTGTCTTGTCAACGCCAGCAAAATGGGCGACACAAGCCCGCCGCCGCCAAGGGGGTCAGGCCGGCGGCCAAGGAGATCGAACCTATGATTGTACACCCTACCCACCCGATGTCGCGCCTTTCAAAGGTGACTGCGGCGCTGCTGGTTGGCGTTGCCCTCGCTTGTGCGCCCACCGGCAGCTTCGCCCAGGATGCGCCGGCCAATACCGCCGCGCCCGCCGACGCCACCCAGGCGCCAGGCAATGCGGCACAAGCCGCCGGACAGGCCGGAGCGGCAGTGGACCCCAATGCTGTGGTCGCGACGGTCGGCACCGACAGTATCACTGAAGCCGATCTTGCCTTTGCGGCCGAGGATCTCGGGCAGGAGCTGCAAAGCGTGCCGCCCGCCGACCAGCGGGCTTTCCTGGTCACCATCCTGATCGACATGAAGGTCATGGCCAATGCCGCCCGCGAGGCGCAGATGGATCAGACCGAGCTGTTCAAGCAGCGCCTTGAATACCTGCAGGAGCGGGCGCTTCGCCGTGCTTACCTCGCCGAGAAGATTTCCGGCGCCGTGACGCCCGAGGCCGTTCAGGTCGCCTATGATGCTTATGTGCAGGGCTTCCAGCCGCAAGAAGAAGTGCACGCCCATCACATCCTGGTGTCGAGCCAGGATGACGCCAACGCGATCAAGGCAGAACTCGACGCCGGCGGTTCGTTTGAAGATCTGGCCAAGCAAAAATCCATCGATCCCAGTGCTGCCCAGAACGGTGGCGACCTCGGGTTTTTCTCAAAGGGCATGATGGTGCCCGAATTCGAAGCTGCGGCCTTTACCATGCAGCCCAACCAGGTTTCCGCGCCGATCCAGTCACAATTTGGCTGGCACATCATCCGGCTCGATGAAAAGCGGATGTCGAGCCCACCAACGCTTCAGCAGGTCGGGCCGCAACTGCAGCAGCAGCTTCTGTTCACGAGCTTTGATCAGACCGTCGCCGACCTGAAAAGCAAGACCGCGATCAACATCCCGGATGCCGCTCTTGCAACGGCCGTGAGCCAGCAGAACGAAGCGTCTGCCCAGGGTGCCGCGCCCCCGCCGGCGCCGTGATCTTGCGCATTGTTTAATCAAAGGCGGTGGTCGCAAGGCCGCCGCCTTTTTGTTTTTTGGCCCGGTTCGACGGAGGGGCAACCCCGGGCGGGCGGTGCGTCGGTTTCGCTCTGAGGTGGGTCTTGCGCCTCCGAACGGGTTCGGGCAAACCCCTCAAATCGCTTGTCCCTGAGCCCGAGTAGACCATGGCCGCCCATCCGGTTTCCCCGCTTGCCCCAATATCGTATCCCGATCTGCCTGAAGTGGCGGGCGTGCGCTTTGCGACGGCGGAAGCGGGGATCAAGTACAAAAACCGCACCGACGTTCTCTTGGCCGTTTTCGAGCCGGGTACTGTTGTGGCCGGGGTGCTGACGCGATCCAAATGCCCGTCCGCTGCGGTGGACTGGTGCCGCCAATCCCTCCAAGGCGGGCAAGCACGTGCGCTGGTGGTCAATTCCGGCAATGCCAATGCGTTCACAGGACAAAAAGGCCGTGACAGCGTCGGGAAAACCGCTGACTATGCGGCTGCGGCAGTGGACTGCAATCCCGATGAGGTTTTTCTTGCCTCGACGGGAGTGATTGGCGAGCCGCTTGACCCGCAAAAATTTGAAGGCGTGCTTGCCGGCATGGCCGGGCGGCTGGTTGCAACGCCCTATATGGATGCAGCGCGCGCCATCATGACCACCGACACCTTTCCCAAGCTGTCCGGGGCAACGATCGAGATCGACGGCGTGACGGTGACCATCAACGGCATCGCCAAGGGCTCGGGCATGATTGCGCCCGATATGGCCACCATGCTGAGTTTTGTGTTCACCGACGCCCCCATTTCCCATGGGGTGCTGCAGGCCCTGCTCACGGAGCAGAACCGAACCAGCTTCAATGCCATTACGGTCGATAGCGACACCTCGACCTCGGACACGCTTTTGGCCTTTGCCACCGGGCTTGCGGACATGCCGGCGATCAACACCATCGAGGATCCTCGCGCCGCGGTGTTCGGAGCGGCGCTCGGTGATGTGCTGAGCGAGTTGGCGCTTCTCACGGTCAAGGACGGGGAGGGGGCAACCAAGCTCGTCACCGTCCATGTCGAGGGCGCGGTCAGCGACGAAAGCGCAGACGTCATTGCGCGCTCAATTGCCAATTCCCCCTTGGTCAAGACCGCGATCGCAGGCGAAGACGCCAACTGGGGCCGCATCGTCATGGCCGTCGGCAAGGCAGGCGAGCCGGCAGAGCGGGACAAACTGTCCATTCGCTTTGGTGATCTGCTGGTCGCCAGCGATGGGGAGCGGAGCCCGAACTACGATGAAGCCGCAACCAGCGCCTACATGAAGGGCCAGGATCTGGAAGTCGGGGTGGATCTCCAACTCGGGTCGGGGCGCGCCACGATTTACACCTGCGACCTGACGCACGGCTATATCGACATCAACGGCAGTTACCGCAGCTAAGCGACGTGACCCTGTCCACCGCAGAGATCGAGCAGGCGACGCTCCTCGCCTGGCCGGCGCTGGAGGAGGTGAGCGACGGTGCGTGGGTCGCACGCTTTGCGCGCGGCTATACCAAGCGCGCCAACTCCATCCACAGCACCGATCCGGCTGATGATCGGGACATTGCCGCTCGGCTTGAGCGCTTCTCCGAACTGTACCGCCAGCGTGGCTTGCGCCCCATTTTCCGCATCACGCCCCTTGCTTCGCCGGCGATCGGCACCGTGCTCGACCGCGAGGGTTGGGACAGCTTCGAGCCAAGCCTCGTGCTGGCTATGGACTTGCCCAAGCGGATGCGTCCGGTCCCGGTCCGTACCGCCTTTTTTGAGCCCACCGATCCGCAGTGGCTTGAGCTGCAAGGCGCGCTTTCGCACGATGACGAGGCAGCAGGAGCGTCGCTGGCCGCCATTGTTGCGCGCATCGCCGTTCCGGCCCGCGGCCTGGTTGTTTACGACGCGGAAGGCACCCCGGCGGGCGCGGCCCTGGCGGTCAACAGCGGGGGTGTCGCTGTTTTCCTTAACGTGGTGGTGGACGCCAACAAGCGTGGCCAGGGTCTTGGCCGTTCCGTCATGCTGGCCGCCTCCAACTGGACATCGCAGTCCGGCGCTACACGCGCGGCCATTCAGGTGCTGGCGGACAACACTGTTGCCATCGGGCTTTACCAGTCGCTCGGCTTTTCGGAGCGCTACCGCTACCATTACCGGAGGGCCCCGCTATGAGCCTGCTGCTGGTTGTCGCCTGCGCGCTGGTGGACGCGGATCGTCGGGTGCTGATTGCCCAAAGGCGAGAAGGCAAGCACATGGCTGGGATGTGGGAATTTCCCGGCGGCAAGATTGAACCGGGAGAAACGCCGGAAGTGGCCTTGATCCGCGAGCTCGAAGAAGAGCTCGGGGTATCAACCCGAACGGCGTGCCTCGCTCCGGTAAGCTTTGCCAGCCATTCTTATGAAAGCTTTCACGTGTTGATGCCACTTTACGCGTGCAGGAAGTGGCAGGGACAACCTGAAGCCAGGGAGCATGCCGCGCTTAAATGGGTCCGGCCCCAGAAGCTGCGGGATTATCCGATGCCACCTGCCGACGAACCGTTGATCGCCGCGTTGTGCGATCTGCTGTAATGGGCAAGGGGCAAGCCTGTGCTGGTGGCAAGACTGCGAGCATTTGTTGCTGACGAGCAGGGCGCGACGGCGATCGAGTATGGCCTTTTGGCTGCACTGATTTCGGTTGCCTGCATTGCCGCCTTCACCACCTTGGGCAACGGGCTTTCCGTTTTGTTTAGCAGCACCGGGAATGGCGCCGGCGCGACCATGGCTGCTGCAGCGAGCTCGATTCGATAGGGTATCGCCCGCCCCACAATGGACAGGCCAGCGTCAGCCTTTCGGGCCCAGCACGTCGTGCAGGCTGACCTTCGCACTGCCGGGTGCGAGCGGCTTTTGCTGGCTCTCGTGCGGCGTCCATCCCGACATCCACAGCACCTCCAGCGTGGCGCGTACCCGCCCGTCTGGATCGGCAAATCGTTTGCCATATATGCGGGCCGCGCCTCCGAGCAGGCGCAGCGTGGCGAGCCGTGAGGGCCGCTCCACCAGGGGATTGGACGCTCCTAAACGCTTGACCTCGCGCATCAGCGCCAGAGCATCGGCGTAGCGCACCGTGTGGCTTTCAACATCGGCAACCGGCAAGGCAAACCCGGCCCGTTGCAGCAGCGCGCCTGCGTCCCTGACTTCAATCAACGGCACGACCCGTGGGAAGGCGCCGCCGCTGAGCTCGGCATCGGCAGCAAGAAACGCGTCGCGCAACTCGGCAAGGCTGCTGCCGCCCAGTGTTGCCCCTAAAAACAGCCCGTCCGGCAGGAGGTGATCGCGGACGCGGCGCAGAAAGCCGGGCACGTCGTTGACGGCCTGTAGATCAAGTATGGAGACGATCAGGTCATAGGTCTGGTGCGGCAGCGCGAGGTTCTCGGGATCAACGGCCGGCGCCGCGTCGGAACCAAGAACGCTGGACAGACGCTCGAATGGAAACGACCCGTTGGCGCTTTCCCCCCTTGTGGGAAGCACGGATCCGTCCGGTGCCATGATCAGCGCGCGGCTGAACGTGCGCGTCACTGTTCCGAGCCGTTCGCTGAGGTCGTCGAGCACCAGGCGGGTGACGAAATCGTCGGCACGCGCAGGGCGGCGGCGAAGGTGCTCCCGGACCAGCGCGCGATCGATGATGTGCGGA